>Ga0116169_1000033_pt1 | contig 156491 bp, 165 predicted proteins | sample AD_UKC130_MetaG_FD_89796 | JGI IMG/M metagenome (GOLD analysis project Ga0116169, IMG submission 89796) | Active sludge microbial communities of municipal wastewater-treating anaerobic digesters from Canada - AD_UKC130_MetaG | ecosystem: Engineered > Bioreactor > Anaerobic > Digestate | place...
AAAAAAGACAGTATCGATTTACTGTCCTTTTTTTAGTGTAATATGTTCTGTGATATTTCAAGAATACCCTTGTACTATCTTGTTTTCAGCGCTTTAGACTGGATCCTGAGCTTATCGGCCACCATAGCGATAAACTCGCCGTTGGTTGGTTTGCCCTTTTCATCGTGGACCGTGTATCCAAAAAGCTTGTTTATCGTCTCAACCCTGCCTCTGCTCCATGCTACTTCGATCGCATGACGTATAGCCCTTTCGACTCTGCTGGGAGTGGTGTTGAATTTTAAAGCTATATTCGGGTACAACTCCTTTGTGATCCCGCTCAAAAGTTCTATTTTATTGTAGACCATATATATAGCTTCCCTGAGGTAATGATATCCTTTTATGTGGGCTGGGACCCCTATCTCATGCATAATGTTGGTGATAGCGATCTCTATTGGCCTGGACTCTTCATTCCTGTATGTGTTGTAGCTTACCTCAGGTGCAGAACTTGCGTGCCTGACCACCTCATAGTCTATCATGGTAAGTTCACGAATACGTTTGACAAAAATCTCCAGATCAAAAGGCTTGACAATGTAGTAGTCAGCGCCCAGAGCTATTGCCTTCTGAGTGATCTTGTCCTGTCCGACTGCAGATAGTACTATAGTTTTTGGCTGGTGCTCCGTTTCACGAGCATTCAACTTTTCAAGCACGCCTATGCCATCCAGGTGAGGCATGATTATATCTAAAATCAAAATATCAGGTTTGAGCTTGTTGATAAGGTCAACTGCCTCATTGCCGTCATTTGCCACACCTACTATTTCAATATCATCCTGCATCTCAAGATATTGGTGCAAAATCTCGCAAAAATCCTTGTTATCATCAGCAATCAATACCGAAATCTTATTTTTCATAAATAAGACCCCCTATGAAAAAACCACTTTTTTCTATCTACTTATTTGAAATGTATTCGACAAATCGGCAATGAATCCTTCTTGATTTTAGGATATATTCCACTTATTATTGTTGTATCCTCAGTCCATGATTTTATTGGCTTCATCCAGCATCCATTCTATGAAGATCCCATAGCCTTTTTTAGGATCATTTACAAATACATGTGTAATAGCTCCCACCAGCTTGCCATCCTGTATAATAGGGCTGCCGCTCATGCCCTGCAGGATGCCGCCGGTTTTTTCCAATAGCTCAGGATCTGTTATCTCGATTACAATTCCTTTGGGTCCGGGCTGAGTCTGTCTGTTTACTTTGAGGATCTTTATGTCGTACTCCTTTATTCCCTCATTGTCAATGGTTGTTAAAATCTTGGCATCACCAGGGTATATATTGTACTGGTATGCTATCGGTATCGGATTGTTTTCTACTATTTTTGAGTATAAGGGCTTGACCTTGCCATATATGCCGTACCTCGTGTTTTTTACAATATCACCGATAACCATTCTGTTACTTGAAAAGCTGCCGATCAACTCTCCGGGCTGCCCTTTCTTACCTTTTTTTATGTCCACTATCCTGGATTCGCTCACCTTACCATTTTTGACGGACATTATCGAGCCGGTGTCCACATCGGTTATTGCATGTCCTAGAGCTCCAAAATAACCACTTACCGGATCGATAAAGGTCAGGCTGCCAATGCCTGCAGTGCTGTCTCTCACCCATATGCCCAATCGGTATTTTGAATCAGTGGCGTCAAGAGCGGGTTTGGTCCTGGTAGTGAACAACCGATTGCCTCTCCTGCACTGAAGTTCTATTTCTTTGTTCTTGATCCTATTGATCAGCTGTGACAGGTGGTTTGCGTCCTTCACTACGACTCCATTAAGCTTTTCGATCACATCACCCGGAGCCAATCCCGCCTCCATTGCTGGATAATAGGTAATACCATCGCTATCTACTACCTCGGAGGTCCCAACAATCAGTACTCCGTTAGTCGAAAGTGACACGCCTATGGAGATGCCCCCAGGAATCACCATCTTCTGCGAAGTAACATTGATCTTTATATGCTTGATTGGTATGAGTCCAAAAAGCTTGAAGGACAGATTTACATCGCCCTGACCCAGGGATTCGACCGATACAGGGTCTTTCATATTGTATACTGGTTGATCCTTTAGTGAGTAACCGTTGAATCTTAAAATATCTGAATTATCACTTTCTATTTTTACAAGAAAGGGTATGCTGAAGTCCAATTTCTGTATGTCGCCTTCAAAAATCTGCATTTCTGCAGGGTATCTCTTAATGTTTTGGACATAAGGCGAATAATTTATCGCTAAAAATACTAAAGCCAAAATGATTCCGAATATTTTCCTGATCCTGTTTTTGCTCATCCTCTACGCTCCTGCCGTATAATGTCTTTTGAAAGCTAATATTTAAGTTAACCGTTATAAGACGATTTATACGGAGAAGATCGCGTATAAAATGAAAAAAGGGTGAGCACCCTTTAGATTTACTTATTTGCTTTTGAATATTTCTGCATTATTTATCAATTCACCGGCATGCTCCAGGCTTAATTGGGTTATCTCAGTGCCGCCTATCATTCGGGCTATTTCCTTTTGTCTGCCATGCGTATCCAAAATGCTCACCAGGGTATTTGTCTGGTTGTTTTTAGTTGTTTTCTCAATAAGATAGTGATAATCTGCCATTGAAGCTATCTGCGGCAAGTGTGTTACACATATCACCTGATGCACTTTAGAAATAGTGCCTATTTTCTCAGCTACCTTTTGTGCAGTCCGTCCGCTTACGCCGACATCGATCTCATCAAATATCATAGTCGGTATTTCATCTATATCTGCGAGCAAGGTTTTAAATGCGAGCATCACCCGAGACATTTCTCCGCCTGATATGATCTTGGCTAAAGGCCTCAAGGGTTCGCCGGGGTTTGGTGAGATCAGGAATTCTACCTTGTCGAAGCCATTTTCAGTTACACTGCTGAACATGCTATCGATATCAGTGGCATCAGGTGTCTGGATTGAAACCTTGAACCTGGTCTTGTCCATATTGAGGTCACATAGATGATCTACAAGCTCCTTTTCCAACTCCATTGCCTTTTGCTTTCTTATGTCCGATACTACGATGCATGACTTCACTAGATCGCTGAACAGGTCATCACTTTGGCTTTTAAGTATTGCCAGCCTTTCTTCACTGTTTTCTATAAGGCTTAGCTCACTCTCCAGCTCTGCTTTGAAATCAAGTATCTCTTCTATCGAGCTTCCATATTTTCTCTTGAGATTATGAATAAGCTGAAGTCTCTCCTCTATCTCTTCAAGTCTGTAGGGATCATATTCAAAGCTTTCTTTGAAATCCCTCAGCCTTATCACTACATCTTCTAGCGTATATTGAAGATTTTCAAGCTGGTCGGCAATAGAATCGAGGGAATCATCTATATTCTCCACAGCCTTGATAAGAGATAAAGCTTCAGCCAGCTTGTCAGATACTGACGAGCTGCCCTGCTTTCCGGTATAGAGCAGCGCATACGACTCATTGGCTGCGTGCATTATCTTTTCAGCATGCAACATCAACGTACGTTCTTTTCTTAGCTCTTCCTCCTCGCCCGGTTGAAGCCGGGCTTCTTTTATCTCGTTTATCTGATATAGAAGAATATCCTTACGTCTTACTCCGTCTCTGTTTACACCCTCTATCCTGCTTATTTCTTTCCTTACATTGAGCCACTTGTTATATGTATTAGCAAGCTGATGCTTAGGTTCGTCCAATACCGGACCGCAATACTTGTCAAGAAATTCGATATGGGATTCGGGATTGAGCAAATACTGATGCTGGTGCTGACCGTGGATATCAACCAGGTGCCGTGTGATTTCCCGGAGCATCGACAGGGTGACAGTCCTTCCGTTTATCCTGCACACATTCTTGCCCTGTACAGTAAGCTCCCTTGTTAACAGAAGGGTTTCATCAGGCTCGGGGTCTATTCCATAGCCGGTAAGTATATCATACACTTTAGCTGCATTACTCAGGCTAAATAAGACTTCTACCCTCGCATGATCCTTTCCTGATTTGATGAGGTCGCGGTCAGCCCGCTCGCCTAAAGCCAAATTAACTGAATCAATTATGATTGATTTACCTGCTCCGGTTTCACCTGTCAATACATTGAAGCCGTCATAAAACTCGATAGACAACTCGTCTATTAGGGCAATATTTTTGATTAAGATATGTTTAATCATTAAAATCCCCCTATTTGCAGCGCTTATCCACGCATTTTTGAGAAACGGCGTAAAACCTCTTCTACCATTGAGTTGTCGCGTACTATGACCAATATCGTGTCATCTCCGGCTATGCAGCCTAATACCTCGCTCCAGTTCATAGCATCGATAGCGGATGCGGCAGCCTGTGCTCCTGCTGCTATCGTTTTGATAACTATAAGGTTATTGGTATGCTCGATTGATATGACCGACTCAGAGAAAACTCTTATCAGCCGATCGAAGGTTGTATTGTCTGAACGCTCCAAAGGCGCGTACTTGTATATGCCAGAAGGTGTCAGAACCTTAACAAGCCGTAGCTCTTTAATGTCTCTTGAAATGGTTGCCTGGGTGATATTCATCCCGAGCTTTTTAAGTTCTTCTGCTAGCTCCTCCTGGGTTTCGATATCTTTTTCATTGATAATCTTCAGTATCTGAGCTTGTCTTTTATTTTTCATCAGCACACCGCCTTAGTAATAATATAATCTTTCGGTCAGCTTCTCATGGAGCAGCGTATAAAAGTTCCTTTTGCTTATTTTGATTAGCTGGGTTTTGTACTCAGCCTTGCATACCCGGACCGTGTCGCCGTTTTGGAGCTCTACTCCCTCTTGACCGTCAATAGTGAGTACTATATCTTTGTTTGTATCATCTACGACAATTTCGATCGTGGAAGATGCATCTGTCACTATAGATCTGGAATTGAGAGTGTGCGGACAAATGGGTGTCAACAGTAAGCACTCCATCCCAGGGTCTATAACAGGCCCTCCTGCAGACAGGGAATAGGCGGTAGAACCTGTTGGGCTTGATACAAGTATCCCATCTGCAGAGTAATTGTTGATAGCGTTGCCATTTATCAATGCTTTCAGATGTATGATCCTTGAGTAGGAGCTTTTTGTCACAGCTATGTCATTCAAGGCTAAAAAGCTTTTACTGGTTCTGCCTTTACGCATAAGCTCAGCTTGTAGCATCATCCTGCTTTCGACCTGGTAAGAACCCTCCGCTACCGAATCCAATATCATGCTGTAATCAGACAGCTCGGCCTCCGCCAGGAATCCTAACCGGCCCAGGTTTATTCCCAAAAGTGGTTTGTTGTGTCTGGCTGCCTGCCTTGCTGTGTGAAGTATGGTTCCGTCACCGCCTAAAACCAGTATCAGATCCGACTTTTCGTAGAAATCCTTTTCTCCTGTCAGTATTCCCTTTTGGGTGAGCTCATAGATAGGCGGAAGGACAAATGCTTTCATATCGCGGTCTAAAACAGCTTCTATTATCATGCTTGTTTTCTGGCCGCCTGCATCTTTGGATAAATTTGATACTATACCAATGCTGAGCATCTTTTCACCTGTCCTTGTTGTCAAAAAAGTCATGGGCTTCATCTACTGCTTGCGCAGCTAATTTACTGATATCCATATTTTCCTGATTGCTCCCCTTATATAAGTGAGCCAGAAACTCAATATTTCCCTGTGGGCCGGTAATCGGTGAATAGTCAAGATTTCGAATGCAAAGCCCGATTTTTGGGCAAAAGTCCAGTATAGAAAGTACAGCCTCAAGATGCAGGGATTTGTCGCGCACGACTCCCTTTTTGCCGACCTTCCCTCTCCCGACTTCAAACTGCGGTTTGATCAATGCGACTATATGGCTGTCCCATTCGAGGATATCATAGGCCACTGGCAGGACTAACCTTAAAGATATAAAGGAAACATCGATCACGGCTCCCTGGATCGCATCCTTGATATCAGCCTTGGTTATATTTCGGACATTGGTCCTCTCCATAACCATTACTCTGGGATCCTGTCTAAGCTCCCAGGCAAGCTGACCGTATCCTACATCTATTGCGTATACCTTTGATGCCCCGTTTTTAAGCAAGCAGTCAGTAAATCCACCGGTAGATGCCCCTATGTCCATAAAAGTCAGTCCTTTGACAGGAATGTCGAACTTTCTTAGCGCTTTTTCCAGCTTCAGGCCGCCTCGGCTGACATAAGGGTGATCTTCCCCTCTGACTTCAATTTGATCATCTGGGTCTATCAGGGTACCCGGCTTATCCACTCTTTGTCCGCCTGCAAACACAAGGCCTGCCATGATCATCCTTTTGGCCCTTTCTCGTGAAGAAGCCAGGTTTTTACTGACCAGGAGGACATCAATACGTTCCTTGTGTGAATCCTGCATAAGCTTTCTCCTCTCTGGCCAGCACCTTGCTAATCTCATCAGCTATGCTTTCATGGTCCAGTTTCAGCTCTTCCCTGAGCCGCTTTATCGATCCATGTTCGATAAATCTGTCAGGTATACCGAAATTCAGGACATGTACATCTATTCGGTTCGCTACGACATATTGAACTACACTGCTGCCAAAGCCTCCGATAAGTACATTATCCTCTAAAGTGACCAGCAAATCCGCTTCATTTGCAAGCTGCTTCAGCATGATGAGATCCAGAGGTTTTATGACACGGGCATTGATTATCGTGGGTCTTATATTTCTAGCTTTTAGGCATTTTGACAACTGGATAGCGACTTCTACCATAGACCCGACGGCTAAAACTGCAACTTTACAACCATGCTCCAGTATTTCCCAGCTTAGGTCTCTCAAAGGCAGACTCGGAAGGCTTTCTGCGATGCCGCCGCGGCCTCGTGGATAGCGGATAGCTACCGGCCCATTGACAGTCAGGGCATAGTCCATCATTTTTCGCAGCTCGGATGTGTTTTTAGGCGCCATCAGTGTGATATTAGGTATATGCTGCAAGTAACTGATATCGAATACTCCCTGATGTGTTTCGCCATCCTCTCCAACTATTCCTGCCCTGTCAAGGGCGAAAATTACAGGAAGGTTCTGCTGACAAACATCGTGTAGTACTTGATCATAAGCCCTTTGAAAAAATGTTGAATAAATAGCTACTACAGGCCTCAATCCGTTAGCCGCCATACCGGCAGCCAGGGTTACCGCATGCTGCTCTGCTATACCTACATCAAAAAATCTTTCCGGAAACCTATGCTTAAACTGGGTCAGACCTGTCCCTTCAGGCATGGCTGCTGTAATAGCGACTATATCGTTGTTTTTCTCAGCAATTGAAGTCAAATGTCTCCCAAAGGTCATAGAATATGTCATATTGGCTTCTATGTCCTGCTCGCAGCCATGCTCCAGATCAAAGGGAGGTACCCCATGATATCGTTCAGGATTGGTTTCTGAGAAATCATAGCCTTTTCCTTTTTTGGTAATTACATGTATAAGGACAGGACCTTTTACCTTTTTTGCCCTTTCGAACACTGACACCAGACCGTTGAGGTCATGCCCGTTTACTGGGCCCATGTATGTGAAGCCCATTTCTTCAAAAATAATGCCCGGTACGAGCAGATATTTCAAACTGTTTTTGAGCTTTTCTATGCCATTGGCCATAGGCCTTCCTATTAGAGGCAAACCTCTGAGCTGCGATTCTACTACTTTTTTCAGCCAGTTGTACCTGGGGTTGGATCTTATCCTGGTCAGGTGAGTCGCCAGTGCTCCGACATTTTGGGATATGGACATTTCATTATCATTGAGTATGACTGTCAGGTTGGTATCAGAATGACCTGCATCATTCATCGCTTCAAATGCCATTCCGCCTGTCAGGGCTCCATCTCCGACTACTGCAATTACATGATAGAGCTCCTTTTTAAGGTCCCTTGCTCTTGCTATGCCTAAAGCAGCAGAAATCGACGTACTACTGTGTCCTGTTTCGAAGATGTCGTGGACACTTTCCTTTCTCTTTGGAAAACCGCTAAGACCGCCATAAGAACGCAGAGTATAGAAATTATCCTTGCGGGATGTCAGGATCTTGTGAACATAGCTCTGATGTCCCACATCCCAGATGATCTTGTCCGATGGGCTGTTGTAAACATAATGCAGCGCTATGGTCAGTTCAACTACGCCCAGGTTGGAAGCAAGATGACCGCCTGTCACGGATACATGCTGCAGTATGAACTTTCTGATTTCCTCAGCCAGTGCGGGAAGCTTACCCTGATCCAGCTTTTTTAGGTCATCCGGTTCATTTATCTGATCCAGCAGTGCCATTTTTCCGGTTTCTCCTTTTACTGTAACTGTTGAACTCGTGATTTTGGATAGAAAAAAAAGACATTATATAGCCTACTGAAAATACAATACTTTGACAATTTCGTATTGCTACAGATTTGCCCAGGGCTTTCCCTCCGACTGTAAAGGCTGCTATCAGGCTGCTTATTAGTATGCTCAAAATGGTTATATCCCATGAGATTAAACCGGATGTAAGCCTGATAACGAGTATGCTTCCAGCAGATCCGCTTATGATGCCGCATATGTCCCCTACAATATCATTACATATACTGGAAACAAGGTCGGCGTTTCTTATAAGTCTGACTGCTTCCAGAGCTCCTCGAGCTTTTTTTGAAGCAAGTGATATCATCGGTACTTCTGAAGCAGCAGTGACCGATACACCTATAATATCAAAAACTATACCGATAGTGATGATTATGATTAAAGCTAAAAGTGATAAGGTGATATTGAAGTCTTCCATCAGTTTGCTTGAACTAAAGCTTAAAATGCTGGTTATGATAAAGGTTGCTAAAAAGACCTTCAGCACCCATACGTAGTCAAAACGATGTTCCCGGCCTTTGTTTTTACTTTTGTTCTTTAACAAAATTCAACACTCCGGCTTATGTAGTCACCGGTGGTAATGTATTGAGTAAACTTTGCGGCTTTGGTCCAGTAGGATTTCCCGTCGGGCTACCCTCCGTCGCCGAAAAGGGCGGTTTCCCTTTAAAGCCTGACTTACTGTGTCGCCAGCAGTAAAACTGAATCACCACTTAGTCCACACTGTAATCCCCAATACACCCATAATGGCAGTCTAGGAGCTTTCCTCAACAGTCACACCAATTTCTAGCCTCTTTTGCAAACTAGGTTTCAAGCAACAATAGCTATAAGATAATGGATCCCTTATCTTCAGCCTGATTTACTATCCGCCTAGCTCACTCAAGGCAGGCTACACTGTACACAGCTTTTACCGCAATACAGGTTTAATCCCAAGTAGTAGCTTTAACCACCCGCTTGGGTCTCCACGGAAGCTGGGTCAACGCCCGCATGCCATTGCGGATCGCCCTTCTTCCTTAACTCCCAGCACCAACTCCCGACTGGGCGTCAGGGGCCGGCACCAGGAACTTCATCGATATGCCCTTTAACGGATTTTTAGGCCCGTCTTCAAAATTGGCTGTACTGACTAGAATACTGTACCACCGGATTAAATATTATATCATAAACATGGTAATGATACAATTTCTATTATCTACAAGCACGCTCTGTGTTTCAGGACTGGCAGCATAAATGACAATGTCGGGTCACAAATGCCTCCAAGATTGCTGCTGACTCAGGCTTACTTAGATATTCTATGAATAAGCGAATATCAAGGATACTATGATACCCAGTAATGCACCTGCGATCACTTCTATCGGCGTATGTCCGATTAGCTCTTTAAGCTTTTCGTTTGGTATGGACTGATGTGTCTGCAATGCTGCTATTATTTCATTTAGGATAGCTGCCTGCTTTCCTGCTGCTCTACGGACTCCTGCTGCATCGTACATAACTACAAGAGATATCGCTGCAGCAAGCGCAAACAATGGAGAATCAAATCCTTCCGCCAGTCCGATAGATGCAGCAAGGCTGACAACGAGAGCTGTATGTGAACTAGGCATTCCTCCAGATCCCACAAATCGACGAAGGTCCAGTTTTTTCATAAATATGATCGTAAGTATCACTTTGAGGAATTGAGCTATGAACCAGGCTAATAGGCTTGACCATAGGATACTGTTCCTCATCATCTGTCCTAAATATGTCACCTGCTGTCCTCCTTATTGGGTCCGTTCCAGGATGGAATAAGCCAAACACTTTAAAAATTCTGACCTTTTGCCGAATACGGATATATGCGTAACAGCTTCATCGATCAGCCTTTCCGCCATTCTGCGGGAACCTTCAAGGCCGAATCTGCCGGGGTAGGTCAGCTTTCTGTTTTTTTCATCGCTTCCGGGCTTTTTGCCCAAGGTGGTTATGTCGCCTGTTACATCAAGTATATCATCGGTGATTTGAAAAGCCAGCCCGATAGCTTTACCATATGCGATAACAGGCTCAAGCAGCTCTTTTCTATGGTCTGACAGAAGCATTCCCGCATATAATGAAGCAGTAATCAGGGCTTCTGTCTTATGCTGGTGTATATAGTTTAACACATCTTCTGTTTTGTCAACACTGCCATTATCTATATCGGCAGCCTGGCCGCCAATCATTCCTGACATACCTGAGGCGCTGGCTATTACGGAAACGGCTTTCAAATATCTCTGCATCCTGTCAAGCTCTGCTGGTATATTGCGTATCATTGTCTCGTATGCCAGGTTAAGGAGGGCATCTCCGGCCAGTATCGCCATCGCTTCTCCGTACACCATATGGTTGGTAAGCATACCGCGCCTGTATTCGTCGTTGTCCATGGCAGGCAGGTCATCATGTATCAGTGAGTATGTATGGATCATTTCAACAGCACATGCCAGATGCATCTTGTCCTCGTTGTCATCTTCCACCAGTTCATTGGCAGACAGTAAAAGTATAGGCCGTAAACGCTTTCCGCCTGCAAATAGGCTATACTTTACAGAATCCAACAGCTTGCCATGACAGCCAGCTACCTTGTCAATCAGTTCTTTAAGGGCCGTATTGACAAGTTCTTTTTTATAGTCGTACAAAGATTGAAAGTCCATTAAAGCAGCTCCTTGTCCTCAGTATCAAAGGTCACTTCCTCCAGTTCACCACTGCTGCTACGAGTAAGCTGTTTTATGATACCCTGGGCTTCAATAAGCTTTTTACTGCACAGGTCAGCCATATCCATGCCACGCTTGAACAGCTCAAGTGCTTTTTCAAGAGGGACATCGCCCTCTTCCAGCGCTGCTACGATCGACTCCAGTTCCCCTATAGCTTCTTCAAAGGTCAGCTGTTCGCTTCTTATATCTATATCCTTCATATTTTTCACCTTTTATTATTGATTTTTGTATTATCGCAGCTCTGATATACTTCTAGATTTTCAATCAGTGCATCAGCGCGACCGTCCTTGAAACATAGCCTAATACGGTCTGAAGGCTTTATTGAGTTGATCGATTGGATCGAAGCACCGGTTTCGGCATTGACTATATATACGAATCCCCTTCCAAGGACATTCAAAGGGTCAAGCGCCTTAAGCGAGGTCATATGCTTTTCAAGCAAATCACTTTTCTTCTGCAGCATGGATCTGACTGACGAGCAGAACCTCTGATACAGCATATCATATAGCTGGATCTTCTGGCTGAGTAGCAGCTGAGGTGATTTAAAAATATAGCTCTTCCCTGCAACATCTAGTCTGTGCTGCTTTGCGTTTAGATTGACCAATATAGCTTCCAAAAGTGCTTTCCTCAGACCCGTGATTTGCGATTGAAGAGCTATGCTTTCCGGCACAGCGAGCTCTGCAGCCACAGAAGGGGTAGCGGCCCGCACGTCAGCAACAAAATCTGCAATAGTGTAATCAGTTTCATGGCCCACAGCGGATATCACCGGGATATTGGATTCCCAAATCGCTCTGGCCACCTCTTCCTCATTGAATGCCCAAAGCTCTTCGATCGACCCACCGCCGCGGCCGACTATGATCAGGTCTATATCAGATCTGGTATTTGCATATCTTATGGCTTTTGATATCTGGTCCGGCGCTTCGACGCCCTGGACCCGCACTGGGATCACCAGTATATCTATATTTTTATTTCTCCGTCTGGCTACTTTGATAATATCCCGTATAGCCGCGCCGGTGTTTGATGTTACAACAGCAATCTTGCTCGGCAGCAAAGGTAAGGGCTTTTTGTGCCCTGGGTCAAATAAGCCTTCTTCTCTAAGTTTCCTTTTCAAAGCCTCAAAAGCCAAATAGAGCTCTCCGATTCCGTCAGGCTGAAGCTCATTCACATATAGCTGATACTGGCCGTCCTTTGTATATATGGAAACATAGCCGCTTGCCAAGACCCTCATACCATCTTTAGGTATGAATTTTAGCCCTGTATTGCTTTGACGGAAAAAAACGCATTGGATCCTGGCCTTTTCATCCTTCAAAGAAAAGTACATATGACCGGATGAATGGAGCTTAAAATTGGAAATCTCACCTCTGACCTTGACTTGCTGCAGTAGCGGGTCGCGTGCTATAAGCGACCTGACATATTCATTGAGCTGGTGAACCGTGATTATGAAGTCTTGCATATGGCCCTCTTTGCTGCTTTGAGCGTGTTCTCCATCAGCGTAGCTACTGTCATCGGTCCAACGCCCCCCGGTACGGGAGTTATATAGCCGGCCTTTTCTTTTACTTTGTCAAAATCCACATCTCCTGTTATTTTTCCGTCTACTCTGCTGATCCCGACATCTATGACTACAGCGCCTTCTTTGATAAAGGTTTCGTCTACCAGGCGTGGCCTGCCTGCTGCTACCACAAGGATGTCAGCTGTCCTTGAAACAGATGGGAGGTCTTGTGTCTTTGTATGAGCTATCGTTACAGTAGCGTTATTTCTCAACAGCATAAGGCCAGCCGGTTTCCCGACATTATTGCTTCTGCCGATTACTACCGCATGCTTGCCTGTAATATCTATTCCCGTACTTTGGATCAGGTGTATAATTCCCTTTGGCGTGCAAGGTTCCAGGCAATCCTCGCCAGTAAGCAGCCTGCCGCGGTTTATTGGATGAAAACCGTCAACATCCTTGTATGGGCTTATTGCCTCGATGACCTTGCTTTCATTGATGTGAGACGGTAAAGGCAATTGAACCAGGATGCCATGTATCCCGTCATCCTTATTCAACGTATCAATAATGCTTAGCAGTTCTTCTTCCGTGGTCCTTTCGTCCAGGGTGATGACGTTGGACTTGATACCGGTTGCCTGACAAGCTCGCTCCTTGTTTCTCACATATATTTTTGAAGCGGGATCATCTCCAACTAGAATGACTGCCAGTCCTGGTACAGGTTTGCCCGATCTTGACAGGCTTTCGATTTCATGCTTTACTGAATCTAATATTTTCTGGGACAAGGCTTTCCCATCGATCAAGTGAGCAGACATGCTTGTTCCTCCTTGTTAATGCTTATTTATTTTAATGGCAAGCCAGCACCGGCCTTGTATTTGTCATTCATATATGCCTTTAGCCCTAAGCAAGCAGTACCTACAGCGTTGTCCTTCGACAGTTGAGGCAGAGCGAAGTACAGTGACATATTCTTGCCTGCTTTTCTCAGTTGAACATTCAGCTCTTCTCGTAGTATCATGCTTGATGAAACACCACCTACCAGCAGCACTGAAGTGGGATAGCCTTTATCAGCAGCATTTTCCAGCCATTTGCAGATTGTTTTGGTCAGCACTTGGTATACACCTCGTGCTATACCGGCCTTATCTGCATTCTTGGCAATGAGCCTTTGAGCATGTGATTCAGATCCGGAAAAGCTTACAGTCAAATCCTTAACATAATATGGTATGTGGATCGGTTTATCAGCCTTTTCAGCAAGGGCTTCCAGGTTGGGGCCTGATGGGAATCCAAGCCCCAGAGCCACTCCTATCCTATCGACAAGTTGCCCTGCATGCAGATCCTGAGTTGACCCTATGAGGTTTATATCAAAACCTGTTGTGTGCGCCCATACCTCCAAAAGCTCCGTCGTACCACCGGACAAATGCAAAGCAAGAAAATGCTTTTCCATTTGCATCCGGTCGTTTGAATACAGACCTGCCATTATATGATTTTCCTGGTGGGTGGTTGTATAAAAAGGAACACCGGCAAGTTTGGCCAATGTTGCACCAAGGCTTTCTCCTACTACGAATACCGGCATGTATGAATCCTTGTAGGGCCTTGGTTTTATACTGGCGCAAATTGCGACCAGTTCCCCGTCAGGCAAGCTGTCTTGCATAGTAGCCGACAACTCGGGAAGATTTCTTAAATGTGAAAATACAGCACTTGATTGCTGTAATCCTCTAGCACCATCAGGCACACTAAGCAGCTTTTGCTTGCTGAGCAGCAGCTTTCCTTCCAGTGACACACAAGCTAACGAGGTGGTGTAGCAGCTGGTATCAATACCCAGTATGTATTTCATTGGTCTACTCCGAATCAGGAGAAGTATTTGTTGAACGTAGATAACAGCCTAATACGCCATTTACAAATGAACCGGATTTCTCGTTGCCGTATTTTTTAGCCAGCTCCACTCCTTCATTAACGGAAACACTCTCAGGGATGTCATCACGATACAGTATCTCATACAAGGCAAGTCTTAAAATTGCAAGGTCAACCTTTGACAGCCGGTCAAATCTCCAGCCCTTGGACCTCTCCTTTATGATACTGTCAATCTCTCCCCTGTGCCTTATACAACCTTCAAGGATATCCTGGATATATTCCATATCATGCTTGCTCAATGATAATTCAGTTTTCAGATCGGTGAGCAAATTCTGATCATATTCTTCAGAAAACTCCCTTTGGTACAACAGCTTCATCGCTGCTTCTCTTGCAGGTCTTCTAGCCATTATTTACCTCATGTCCTCCTGTGTTGTGCGTTGGTATCATTTACGCAGTCCGTTTGGTAATATCTTGTCCAAAAAAGCCATAAAGCTCTCTTCCCTGTCATACAGACGGCCTATCCAATAACCCACACCAATGCATATCGCAAGGAAGAGGCTTCTAAAAAAACCAATCAGCAAAACAAGAATGCCGAATAGCAGGCCGCTGGTCATCCCGATAGTTTTCCCTCTATGGTTTGTTAAACAGGAAACAACAATTTCTCTAAGGGTCATTGCTGCTCCTCCTTATTCGACACGGCTTTTGGTTGCTGTCAACTGGTTATCAACGTATATGTGCACTGCTTTCACCAATATTCCTGAATATTCCTCGACATACTCCTTGACTTTGGCTTGTATGGCCAAGGTAAGCTCAGGCATTTTAACATCAGGCATGGTGCTGACCTTCAGACGTACCCTTATACCATCATTCTCTATCAAGATAAAGGTCTTGACATCCTTTATTTCGCTGAAGGAACGAACTGCTTTCTGAGCCAGCACGTCAAGGGTATTGACGGATACGCGTATCGAACCCATTTCAGTCTCTTTAAGCAGCGAACTGGCAGGTTTCCTTCCTATCAAGCCTGCTATAAACAACCTCAGGCTGACTATGATGAATATTAGGGCTGTACCTGATGTAATGAGTATGAAGGTGAAGCCATAGCTTATACTGCTTATACTGTCTGCTATAGCATCCAAACTTATCAAACCGATCGAGATCCCAAGCAGACACAAGGCCAGTACAAAAATCACAAATGTGTATAACGAGAGCAACACACGATCAAACAGCCTCATAATTTGATTACTCCTTTGTAATGTTTATTGATCATCGATAATTCAAAATAACCCTCTGAGCCTGGTCAGAGGGTCGTTTGAATTACCTGGTTTTAGCCTGTGTTTCGATTTTCTTAGGGTCCTTTTCGAAATTTACACCCTGCACATGAATGTTTACCTCTACTACGTTCAAGCCTGTCATTGTCTCTACTGCTTTTTTAACATTCTCCTGTATCTTCCAGGCTATTTCGGGAATACGAGCCCCGTATTCCACAACTATGTATAGGTCAATAGCCGTATCCTTCTCGCCGACTTCTACTTTTACACCTTTTGATAGATTTTTCCTGCCAAGCTTTTCAACTATCCCGCCTGCGATACCACCGCTCATGGCTGCTACCCCTTCGATCTCCGATGCGGCGAGTCCGGCTATGATCGCCACGACTTCATTGGCAAATGTTATTTTGCCATGGTCATCTCCGGAAGTCTGCAATGTTTGCGACATCAGTCTCACCTCCCTGACAGCTTCGCACATATGATACAAGTGCTTTATCAACGCTATTATATCAGAAAAAAAAGATACTTACAAATATATCTAGATTTTTTTACTGGTTCATTGACTTCTGTATGAAAGAAAAAAGGTTATGTAATCAGCTCCTAGGTATTATGACAATATTGTCCGTAGAGAAATCCGAATGACGCTTTACTATTTCCAGGATCTGAGCCACTTCATCTGCTGTCAGTTCCGGTTTGTCGACAATTATGTTTACGTTATTCTTGTGCATTATAGCGATAGCATCTTTAAATCCCTTAGCCTTGATGAGATTTTCTATCGCTGCCTCAGCCTCCATGTTTGATGTGAGCTCCAAAAGCTGTGCCTGGGCTTCCTTGATCATCTCATGGTCTGAATCGGGATTGTTTATAATACTGTTGATGTATTCAACCTCTTTATTTCTGTTATGCTCCCTTTCAAACCTGTAGTCTATAAAAAACCTTGATCCCGACGTTTCCTTTGACTCATCGCCGGTTTTGCCGTCATTTTCATTCGGATCAGTTACTGTTACATTCCCATCCAGTTTACCGGATCCATTTTTTGAACCGTTTGGATTGCCTGCCGGCCTTAAGCTGTTGTTATTGAAAGCAAAGTTCAGATAACCGGTAATGATCAGTAATATTACCAACAGGCCTATTATCAGACTTTTCTTTTTTATTACCAACACTTCGATCACACTCCTCAATTCTTATCTTCCATATCAAATACTTCTACCTGGTTAGCCTTAAGACCAAGTACTGTTTGTACCGCATTGAGCAGTTCGATTTTCACTCTGAAGTCATCTGCCCCTTCCGCAACAACAATCACACCCTGGATCTCGGGCTCCATCTCTTTGGCTATCAGGGGCTGTGAACCGTTCTGTGTACTTAAACTGACCGGTTGTGTATTTGTGTCAGTTTGCGTTATTTTTCTGGTCCCTCCGCTGCTGTCTGTCTCTTCAGTCTGTGTAGATGATTGCACAGTGTTCATTGCAGGGATTATTTCCTTACTAGACTTGTATGAGATCATCACCTCGACTTCACCTGCACCTTTTATAGCCGAAAGTACCTTTTTCAATCGTTCTTCCTTGTCAAAAATATCGTATTTGTTATTGTCTGCCGTATCCTCCCTTATATTCCTTTGATCGACCGCTGTAGTACCATCGTCAGTGCCTGCATTAAAAAAGCTTCCAAGCATGCTCACTACTATTGCTATTGCAAGGATCAGAAGAAAATACTCAATATTTTTAACTTTTTTCAACTTGTCATATATCTTTTTCAAACTTAATGTTTCCATACGATCACCTCAGCCTTAATTGAACTTAATACTTATCCTGTTTGGTTCGATTCCATACAATTCGTATATCAGATCCTTTATGCTCTCCTTCTTACCATCCTGACTCAACACATCCCAGTTTTGATCCATTTTACCGATGTTGACTATAACGGGCTTTATGCCTTTGCCGTCTGACCTCAGACGGGTCTTGATATCCAGCCTATCTATGCATGAGGGATCAAATCCCTCGCTGCTTTGCCTGAAAGATATAGATACCGATGTATCAGTAAGGTCGAAAGCGTTATTTATAGCTGCAGTAATGTTTGATTCCATATTCTTTCTGTAAATCTCCAGGATCTGATCGTCATGCATGCTGCCAAATATCTCAGCTTGTGTCCTGACTATTTCATTTTCCATAGCTGTAGTATTGCTGATCACTGATTTTATGAGCTCTTCTGACCTGCCTAATATCTGCAGTATTGGTTGCAGTATAGCTATAGTAAGTATTAGTCCGAATACGAATCCTGTATACTTTTTGTAGCTGTTACTGGTAAGTATTATGTCTACCAGTACAGCAAGAATCACTACAGCAACGATGTTAAATGCCCATTCTTTGAGCAAAGCCTGCATATTTCCACTTCACCTCAGCATTGCAGAGATATTCCCGGTCCCAATGATCAGCGCTACAGTCAGATAAAACATGATAGCGATGCCGATTACTGTTACAAATAAAACTATCAGGATATTGCCTATATCATTTAGGCATTCTACCACCCGTTTATCAGTTACTGGTTCCAGCAAAGCGCTCGAAAGCTTGAAAGTCAACAAGAGCGCAAGTATCTTAAGTGCCGGTATAAGACAAAGCATACTTAGTATTATAAGACCGGCTACACCGACTGCGTTTTTCACGAGCAGGGAGCAACTCACCACAGCATCCACTGTTTGTGAAAATAATTTTCCCATTATAGGCACAAAGGCATCAATCGCAAACTTGGCAGTACGGATAGATATACCATCAAAGGATGCAGTCATTGCGCCTTGTAATGTTAAAACTCCTATAAATATAGTGAAAGTGCCTGTCAGTATCCATACGCATAAGTTCTTCAGAAGCTTACCCAGCTTATCGAGCCTGATTTTTTCGCTCACATGATTCATCAGAGTAATAACAGCAGACAAGGATATCAGTGGTATCATTGTATTTTTTAACAAAGTTCCCACAGTACCTACCATCATGCCTACAACCGGCTGTATCATTGCTGAGGTGGCGATATTTCCCATCGCTGCGAGCATTGCTATCAACATGGGAAAAAGAGTCTGCATGAAGGCAACCATCCGGTCCATGCCATCTTTCCCAACCGCCAGGATATTGACAATACTTTGCACGATTAGGATCACTGTCACGCTATAGCATACGAAGTAACCGATATCGCCGACTGACTCACTGCTGAAGGAGCTTTTCATGTTGTTGAAGATACTGCATATTATAGCCAGGACCATTATCTTGATCAGCAGTATCAGGTTGGATGACAGATTTCCGAAGAAGATACCCGTGATTTCTTTGATCACCCCACCTATATCGACCGTATATGTGCCCTTGAGCAAACCAGCGATCACCTCATGAGCAGACCTGCCCTTGGTTATGCGCGAACCATTGTTTTCAATGTACCTGAGATACGGTTCCCAGTCCTTTGTATCGATACTGTCCAGCTGCTCATTTACTATGGCTTCGAACTCAACATACACTTGATCACTTTTGGCGGTCTTTACACCTTCTTCAGCCGCCTTTGCATGTGAAGCCAGTAAAACCAGCATCAGCACCAGGATTCCAATCTTTTTCTTCATGTGTTTGACTCCTATGGAAGTATTTTTATGATGACTTCCAACAAAGCTGTCAGGACAGGAAGGGCGAGTATCATAATAAGGATTTTTCCGCCCATTTCTATTTTGGAAGCAATAGCTGTCTCTCCTGCATCTTTGCAGATTTGTGATCCAAATTCTGCTATATAGGCTATTCCTATTACTTTTAAAATCGTTGTTATATAGACTGTATCCAGGTTGGATTTTCTGACCATGCTGTTTATGGTTTCTACTACTGCATTGATATTGCCAAGAACCAGCAGAAATATAACGGTTCCGGCAGCCAGTGATATAAGCAATGCAATATCCTGTCTTTGCTGTTTAACAATAACTGCCATTACAGCAGCGGTTAAGCCTATAGCTACAACCTGGATTATGTTCATCTGTTACACCCCACTTGTCCATATCAATAAAACCTAAATATGGACTTTACACTGTTGAATAGCTGGTTTATCATATTTATGACCATAAGGAGAACAACGACTATACCTGCAAGTGTAGTCATCATAGCTATTTCATCCCGGCCGGCCTTCACCAGGACCTGGTTTATCACCGCAATAAGTATTCCCACGGCAGCAATTTTGAATATAATATCAACATTCATACTTCAGTACCTCCATCAAAGAAGTAATACCGCCAGCGCTATACCGCCCAGCAATCCAAGGCTCTTGTACATTCGCTCATATTTCTGCCTGCATTCCTGGGCTTTAATTTCCTGTTGGTACAATTGTGTCAGAGTCAAACCGATATATTTGGACTGGCCTTGTCCGTAGCTGCCGCCAAGCTGATCTCCGAATCTATATAGGATATCGTATTCTTCTTCATTTAAGCTCAACTGGTCCTTCAATCTGTCAAGTGTATTTCTCCAGGCTTGCGATGTGATCATGTTCCGCTTCTCTGAGAGCATTTGCCCCGTACTACAAAACAGGTCTCCTATAACTCCATCCATAGTTGTGCCTATCCTGACCAGCGCTTCCGGCAGGGGCGTCATATAGTGCAATATTTCCGATTCCAGCCTGGACAATGCCCCCTGGAGCTCTCTTAACTGCCTGGTTCGCAGAACATGCTTTTTTGCAAACTCAAAACCGATGAATGTCGAGCAGCCAATTATGATGCTGCTGGTTACAAGCTTAAGGTACATTATTATCAATCTCACTCCTTCATCTAACGTACCGGATTTTCTAGTAACTGGGTACACAAATCGCTGCCATACACCTTCTCCATAGTCCCCACGCCTAGAGAGTCTCCTAATACAATGACTCTTTCAAAGGTTTTTTTTGTCAGCAGGCTTGATAGAACGGGCCTGGTCAACGCATCAGTGAGACTTGATGCATGGGCTGAAGCTATGATCTTGATCCCTGCATTTAAAGCTTCCTCAACAGCGACCGCATCCTCCGGTCTTCCAATTTCGTCTGTAATTATCACTCTTGGGGACATGGAACGGATTGCCATCATGATCCCATCTGCTTTTGGGCAGCCGTCCAATACATCCGTCCTCACGCCTACCTGTCTTTGAGGGACGCCGCGGAAGCATCCTGCTATTTCTGAGCGCTCGTCAACTATGACTGTCTTAAGACCTCTGAATCCCAAGTAGCCGTCGCTTAGCTTTCTTGAAACATCTCGCAGCAGAGTGGTCTTGCCCATTTGAGGAGGTGAAAGGACCAGTGTATGAAAAACCTGGTTATCATAGGTTATGTATTTCATTGCTTTATCAGCTGCCCCGATTATTTCTCTTGAAATCCTGATGTTAAATGAGTTGATATATTTCAATGTTTTTACTCTGCCATTTTCCAAAACGGCCTTTCCGGCCATGCCGACCCTGTGTCCGCCTCTTAATGTGATGTATCCGTTTCTGATTTCTTCGTCAAAGGCATAGATAGAATAATCGGATATAAGCTGGAGCAAGCAATTGGTGTCATCATGGGTTACTATATAAGAATCGTCTGCATTCTGCACCAATCTGCCTTCTCTAGATACAAAATAGTCCCTGCCGCGACTGCATATCATCAAAGGCCTGTTTTCACGTACCCTGATCTCTTCAAGGTCCTTACGGATAGGCTCTGGAAGGCCTTCTATGATCGATCTTATATGGCCCGGCAGCGTTTCAAGCACCGGCTTTTGCCATTCGAATGAGGTTCCTTTTTGTGCAGTCAGCATATCAAGACTCGTCCTCCTTTTATACTAATGTTTATGAAGTGCTTGTTTCGAATATCACACCAAATAAAAAAACTCCGGTCAAAAACCGGAGTTTTGGTGTTGATAATCAGATTTTCAGCTCTCGTCTTCTTCAGACTCGTCTTCTTCATCTGCTTCTGATGAATAGATGACTTTGTTGCAGGTAGGACATACGATATCATCATCTTCATCGAATATTTCTTCATCAAAATATATAGTATCATGACAATGGGGACATTCCACTTCTATGTACCTGTAATCCCCTTCTTCATTATAGTCATCATCGTCGCCGGTACCAAAGACCTCGTCTTCCACATCGGCCAGGTCTTCATCAAGCGATTCTACATACTCATTCAGCTCGGACTGGGATGTTTCCAGCTCAGCTATAGCGTCTGCCATCTCCTGGAGTATATCTACTATGCCCAGATATATCCTTCCCTCGTTGGAATCCTCCTTGTAGCCCATCCCTTCTATCAGGCCCCTGAGATAGGATACCTTCTCGCCAAGGTCATACATTGCTGCTAACCTCCTTATCTTATATTGCCTATCACAACAATTATACCCCTTAAATCCTTTCCATATACTCGCCGGTCCTCGTGTCTACCCTGATGGTGTCACCAATATTTACAAACAATGGAACCTGTATGACAGCTCCTGTTTCCACGGTAGCAGGCTTGCTTCCGCCTGTGGCTGTATCGCCCTTGAATCCCGGTTCAGTGTCAGTGACCACGAGCTCAACGAAGTTCGGGGGTTCAACGGAGAAGGCTTCTCCCTTAAAGAATTTGATAGTGACGTTGGAGTTCTCTTTGACATACATTATTGCGTCTTCGACCTGTAAATGGTTAAGGGGGATCTGTTCATAGGTCTCCAGATCCATAAAATAGTAGAGCTCTCCGTCATTATACAGATACTGCATCTCCTTGGTCTCCACATGGGCTTTAGGCAGCTTTTCGGTAGGACTGAAGGTCTTCTCGATAACGCCACCTGTAATTACATTTTTCATCTTCGTGCGTACAAATGGAGATCCTTTTCCTGGTTTTACATGTTGAAAATCAACTATAACATAGACTGAGTTGTCCATTTCAACAGTAAGGCCCTTTCTGAAATCACCTGCGGAAATCATATAGTATACCTCGCTTTCATCTAATCGTATATGTTAAGATTATAAAATTATTAAGTCCTTCCTTGATGATACCAGGTTATCATATCCATCCTCAGTAATGACCACCAGATCCTCGATCCTTACTCCGCCAAGTCCGGGCAGGTATATACCCGGCTCGACCGAAACGACCATGCCAGGTTCCAGGATGGTCTCTCCAATGGGCGAGAGCCTTGGAGCTTCATGTATGTGGAGGCCTACTCCATGTCCCAGCCCATGGCCAAAGTAATCTCCATATCCATGGGTAATTATGTGCTCTCTGGCCTGCTTGTCCGCTTCGATACCGCTGATACCTGCTTTTATGAAAGCCAGGGCTTTTTCCTGTGCTTCGAGCACGATATTATAAATCACCTTAAGCTTCTCAGGCGGTTCACCTAATGCAACGGTCCTGGTCATGTCTGAACAATAGCCATTGATTACACAGCCAAAGTCAAGGGTAAGCAGGATGCCATATGCCAGCTTGTCATCAGTTGGCTCTGCATGAGGCAATGCCCCGTTAGGTCCGGAAGCGGCAATAATTGGGAATGCCAATCCCTCGCTCCCGTTTTTTCTAAGAAAAAACTCAAGCTCCAGGGCTATGTCCCTCTCGGTCACACCAGGCCGTATAAAGTTTAAAATATGTGAAAATCCTTTATCAGCCAATTGAGCGGCTTTTCTTATATTGTTGACTTCATCATCTGTTTTTAATATTCTAGGCTTTGCTATCCTGCCGGTGTCCGGCACAAGTTCAAGGGGATCCAGGGAAGCCTTTATCTCTGAATACTCTTTAACGGTGAGGGTATCATCCTCGAACCAGACTCGCTTGGCACCGGCTTTATCACAGGTCTGTTTGATAAACTCATATGCCTTTTTGCCATATGCTTCTACTACTTCGTATCCGGGGCATTGTGCCTTTGCCTGCTCTACATATCTGAAATCGGTGATCAGATAGCTTTTATCAGCCAATATGAGCAGATATGCATCTGTCCCTGTATAGCCTGAATAGTATCTTCGGTTTCTGTCCTCAGCTACTATCACAGCATCTACTGAATTTTCCATCATCAAATGCCTTAGCTTATCCAACTTGCTTGTCATCTAATATGCCTCCCGGGTTTATTGCCCATTTGATCTTTTAAAATAATCAAGAGCCAGATAATATCCATGAATACCCAGACCAGTTATCTGACCTACGCAAACCGGCGCGATCACAGAGATATGTCTGAAATCCTCTCTGCTATAGATGTTTGAAATATGAACCTCAATGACGGGCATTGCGATCGCACTTATCGCATCACGCAAAGCATAGCTGTAATGAGTTAGCGCACCTGCATTAATTATAATGCCATCATATTGGCCTGCTGCCTTATGGATCGCGTCTATCAGCTCACCCTCCGAATTGGACTGAAAGCTGTCAAGCTTTATACCGAGCCTCTCCGCATAATCAGCAAGCCTACTTTCAAGCTCATGCAAGGAAATCTGACCGTATATTGCCGGTTCACGCCTGCCCAGTAGGTTCAAATTTGGGCCGTTAATCACTAATATCTTCATAAATCTGCTCCTGTCAGATACACAGTACATATTACCATATATTATTTTGGTTGAATAGAGAGATTTTATAAATAATCTCATCTGCTATATCGTATGGAACCTTATCGTCAACAGACACTATTATATGTGCATCCTCGTAAAGCCCGGCCCTGCTTTCATATAAGCGTTCAAGCTTTTCATCGAAGTCAGCTCCGTCAACAAGGTACCTGCCTGAAGATCTTTGAAGCCTTGCTTTTACAGTATCCAGACCGGCAGTTAGAGCGATAACCACACCACTTGATTTCATCAGGCTCATATTATCTTTGTTGAGAACGACTCCACCACCTGTAGCCAGTACTAACTTTTTCCCATCAAGTACCTCAGCCAGTACTTGAGCTTCCAGATTTCTGAAATAGCTTTCTCCCTTTGTTTTGAAGATATCACTGATAGGTGTATCTTCAAGATCTTCTATCAGCTTGTCAGTATCAAAGAAGGGCATTTTCAACCTATCGGCAAGGATCCTGCCAACTGTCGTCTTGCCTGTACCCATAAAGCCGATCAGGATAATCGTTTTGTCAAACCTGATACTGATAACTGAATCATTGTCCGACGCTATCATTTTCTTCCCGCTATAACTCTTTCAAGCAGTCTCATGAGCCTGGTCCCGATAAACTCCCTTTTATCTATCGGGTCGACCAGGATTGTATACATCCCTGCCCGCTTACCGCCGAGAATGTCTGTGAATATCTGGTCTCCAATTACTACGGTGTTTCCTGCAGAAGCTGACAGCTCCTTCAAGGCACTTTTGAAAGCCCTGCTGAATGGCTTGCCACTTGTTGGAGAAGCTAATACCCCAAGCTCTGACGCCAAACCCATTATGGTCGATTGGCTGTTATTCGACAATAGACATATGCCAAAGCCTAACTCCCTGGCCCTGGAAAACCATTCAACAACATCTTTTTCGGCCTGATGCCGGTTCCATGCAGTTATTGTATTGTCGACGTCGATAATGATGTTGCGATACCCTGACCTCCAAAGCTTGTTCAGATCAATGTCAAAAATCGAAGCCAAATGGAGGTCCGGCTTTAAAGCTTTTAGCATTTATAATCCCCTTAGGCTAATCTTACCTGTATATCTTATATAAAGATTATTTTCATGTCAATATACATAAAAAGTAAACAGCGGACTACTCAATCCGGCCCGCTAGATGTTTTATCGTCCTTATGCCATGATCCGTCAGGGTTGAACTCTTTGCTGAGCTTCATGATGGCTCTTTTCTCTATTCTGGAAACATAAGACCTGGATATGCCCAGCATTTGTGCGATCTCTCTCTGTGTCCTGCTCCTGCCGTTCAGGAGACCGTAACGCATTTGCAATACTATTTGCTCACGTTTTTTCAGCACCGTCTTCATTTTATTATACAGCTTTTTTATCTGAAGCTTAAGCTCGACTTCATCTGTTACCGAATCAGGATCTGTCCCAAGGATATCAGTAAGGGTGATTTCGTTACCTTCCTTGTCAATACCTATGGGATCCTGCAAAGATACTTCACCCTTGTTTTTCTTGCCAGCCCTGATTGTCATAAGGATCTCATTGTCTATGCAGCGTGCAGCATAGGTTGCCAGCCTGGTTCTTTTGTCCGATTTGTATGTCAGGATCGCTTTTATCAAGCCGATTGTACCTATCGATATTAGGTCGTCAATGTCCTTTCCTGTATTGTTGTACTTCTTCACTATATGAGCAACAAGCCTGAGATTGTGCTCTATGAGAATGTTTTTTGAGTCCTCATGTCCTTCAGCAAGTCTTTTAAGGTGGTAGGCTTCCTCCTCAGGGCTTAAGGGCTGTGGAAAGGAATTGCTGCCTGATATGTGGGCCAAGAAAAACAGATATCTGATGAGGATCATCAGACCCGTAGAAATCTCTATCATCGAGCCACCTCCAGAAAAATCCTGCTTATTATTATATGTATAGAAAATCGATATGGTGCATAATTTAATAATTTATGGACATACGAATTGATTTCAGCAATGTAAAACCCCTGGCGTTAAATGTTAATAACTGCCAGGGGCTGCTTGGTTTCTTTCGTATTTTTAGTCTGCTTTTCTGCGCCTTAATATGGTCCATTCTTTAAGCCTCTTATCTATTGGCAGATAAATTCTTTGCTGGGCATGAGGTGCAATAGAAACAGGGTTCATCTCCTCGTCATACATCTCTTTGACCTCATAGGTGAAAAATTCTTCGCCTGGCTGCATGATCTCCAGCTTGTCGCCTATGGAGAAGGAGTTCCTCTGCTCTACCAGCATCAGCTTTCTATCCTCAACATAATCAAGATAGAGCCCTACAAAGTCATAGCTTCTGATGTAATTGCTGCTATCATGCTTTGTATAGTTATTGCTTTTTCTGTTGAAGTAAAAACCTGTAGTAAAAGGACGATGGCTTGCCTTGCTCAGCTCTTCCAGGCTTTTCCCATCATTGACATAGGACTTTGGATCGTGGAAATACCTATCAAGCTCCCTCCTGTAAGCTGCAACCGTTACAGCAGCATAATAGCTGCTTTTCATTCGTCCCTCTATTTTAAGACTGGACAGGCCCGACCCCACGAGCTCGGGAATATGGTCTATCATGCAGAGGTCCTTGGAGTTAAACAGATAAGTGCCTCTGTCATCTTCTACTATAGGCATATACTCGCCCGGCCTTTTCTCCTCCACGACATAGTATTTCCATCTGCAGGGCTGTGTGCATTCTCCCCTGTTGGCGTCACGGCCTGTCAGATAGTTGCTGATGGTGCACCTGCCGGAATAGGACATACACATGGCTCCATGAACAAAGGCTTCAAGCTCAAGCGAATCAGGTGTCCTATCCCTTATCTCCCTTATCTCTTCAATTGAAAGCTCACGGGCCAGGATTATACGCTTGACACCCTGTCTATGCCAAAAGCATGCACTGCGCCAATTTGTGTTGTTGGCCTGGGTGCTCAGGTGGATCTCCATATCCGGGGCAGTATTTTTTATCAGCTCCAGGATGCCCGGATCAGATATTATCACTGCATCCACGCCTATTTTTTCAAGGAATCTGATGTATTCATCCATGCCTATAAAATCCTCATTGCGTGGAAATATATTCATGGTCACATAGACCCGTTTACCATGCTTATGGACATAATCGACGCTTTCTGCCATCTCGTCTTCAGAGAAGTTGTCTGCAAAGGCCCGTAGTCCATATTGCCAGCCACCTATATAAACTGCATCCGCACCATAGGCAATAGCCATATTAAGCCTTTCCGGGTTTCCGCCTGGCGCGAGTAGTTCAGGTTTCTTCATTTATCTGTCTGCCTCCTTTATACTTACTGACATTCCATCACCGATCGGTACTATTGTAGTATGAAGCCCGGGCTGAGTCATGAGAGCACTTAAAAACTTTCTCATTCGTTTTACAATAGTTATTTTTCTTCGTTTGACCAGAGCATTGTCAGCTACCATCCCATAGAACAGAACATCATCACATACCAGCATACCGCCTGCACTCAGCAGCCGTACACAATCCGGCAGATAGTTGATATATTGTGCTTTCGGCCCGTCTAAAAAGATGAAATCAAAGGTATCTGACAGATAATGCAATACTTCGCCCGCGTCCTTGTTTATAAGGGTGATACGGTCCAATACGCCTTCGGCTGCAAAATTGCATCTAGCCTGCTCGATACGATCCTCATCCGAGTCAACTGTTACCAGTCGGCCTTCCTTTGGCATTGAACTCAGGATCAGCAGGCTGGAAAAACCGATGGATGTACCGATCTCCAATGCGGTAAGCGGCTTGACAGCCCGAACCAGGACATTTAGGAATGATGCCGCAGCCGGCCTTAATACTGGTATTCCTTCTCGCTCTGCAGTCCGACGCATGGCTTTCATCACATCGCTGCACGGGTAGGTTGCCATTTCCTTAAGGTATTCGTCTATATAACTCCTGTTTATTATATCCATTTGAAACGATCCCTCTTAAAAACCAAGGCTCACTTCTGTTAGAGTGAGCCGGATACTTATGGTAATTCATGTGGGATTTAATAAGAATTATATTATTTCCACAGCTTGCTGTATTTGTTCGTATCCCTTACGTGGTCTTCGTAGGAGCTGTTGAATGCATGCAGCCCCTTTTCGGGATCCATAAGCACAAAGTAGAGCATCGGCTTCTTTGCATCCATAAACTCCTCATACGGGTTAAGGGCAGCCAAAAGGGCCGCTTCTCCCGGAGATGAGATCGGACCTATCGGAAGCCCGTTATACTTATAGGTGTTGTACGGGGACTCTATCTTTTTATCTTCAGAAGTAATATTAAACTGCTTTATGACCCTGTTGAGCGCATATCCGACAGTTGCGCATGACTCAAGCCTCATGCCTATTTTGAGCCTGTTGTGGAAGACAGCCGATATCTTTTCAAATTCTTCATTTTTGCCTTCACTTTGAATTATCGAAGCCAGTGTAACTACATTATCAATCGACATACCAAGTGATTCGGCTCTTTCCCTCATTTCATCAGTGAAACGCTTTTCGAACTCTGTAAGCATTTTTCTGATGACCTGCTCCGGAGTACTGTCAGCAAAGACATAATAGGTCTCGGGGAACAAATAGCCTTCTAACGGGAACTCCTGCTCATAACGTGTTTTCGGTATATTCTTAAGTATGGGATAGTCTTCTATATACCTATCTATGTTCTTGGCCGCTTTCAGGAACTCCTCCTGGGTAAAATCTAGGTTGTATTCATTTTCAAGCCTCTGGGCGATCTTTCTCAGGTTGTCCCCTTCACGGATCGTGATCTTCACAGTGGTGACCGTGACCCTGCCGGTCATGAGCTTATCTATCATCTCATCGATGGTCATGCTTCTGGACAGCTCGTACTTACCGGCCTGCATCTTGTTTGCCTTGTTTGACAGGTCAACCATGATTTTGAACACACCTGTGCTGCGAATCAAGCCGTTCTCGTATAATATCTCTGCTATATCATCTATTGAAGAACCCATAGGTACTTCTACCTTGATCAGCGTATTGTCATTGGGATCAACAGGCTTGATATATTTGTTGTATACAAATGAAACAGCTATGGTGACAGTACCCACAACTATTGACAGGCTTATCAGATATATCAGCAACTGACGCATTATCTTTTTCAGAAGCCTGTTACTGCCTGCGCCAGATGCCTTCTTGCTCTTTGCTGCTAAATCCGGCATCAGCCATCCTCCTATGGATAGACATATTCTAATAATACCATTATATATTCTCGCATAATTTTTGGCAAGCATAAGGCCGGTGTCAGAATATCTCAGGCTTCTACCGTGATTGGGTCCTATCCGGACAATAAAAGCGGCACTGCATTAACAGTACCACTCTTATCCGTATCTTAAATCTCCATAATGACCGGAAGTATCATAGGCTTGCGCTTTGTTTTCTCGTACAGGAAGTCCCTGAGCTCATCCTTGATGCTTACCTTGATCGAATTCCAGTCCATCATTTTTTTCTCTTCATATTCTTCCAGTATATTTACAACCAGTTCCCTGGCTTCTTCCATCAGGTCTTCGGCTTCGCGTACATACACAAAACCCCTGGAGATGATATCCGGCCCTGCTACGACACTGGAGCTGTCCTTAGATATTGTCACCACTACGACCATAAGCCCGTCCTGGGACAGGTGTTTCCTGTCGCGGAGCACTATATTGCCTACATCGCCGATCCCCAGACCGTCCACGAGGACACGGCCTGCAGTCACCGTTCCGGTGACTTTGCAGGAGTCAGGTGTAAACTCTAAAACGTTTCCGATTTCACATATGAAAATATTTTCCTTGGGCAACCCTAAGGTCTCAGCCAGCATGGCATGCTGCTTCAGATGCCGGTATTCGCCGTGTACTGGTATGAAGAACTTGGGCTTGACTAGAGTATGAATCAGCTTGAGCTCCTCCTGGCATGCATGGCCGGATACATGTATGTCCGCCAGTGCTTCGTATATGACATTCGCGCCCTTCTTAAATAGCTGATTTATGATCCTCGATACCAGTTTCTCGTTGCCGGGGATGGCAGTGGCTGAGATTATCACCATATCACCCGGTTTAATTTCGAGCTTGCGGTGCTCAGAATACGCCATCCTTGCCAGGGCGGACATTGGTTCGCCCTGGCTGCCAGTGGTCAGTACGACTATCTTGTCATCATCATAATTATTGATATGGTCCATATCAATATACATATCAGCCGGCAAGCGGAGATAATTCAGCTCTACCGCCACTGAAACCACATTCATCATGCTCCTGCCGGATACACAGATCTTGCGGTTGTATCTTTCAGCAGCATCTATGACCTGCTGGATCCTATGAATGTTCGATGCAAACAAAGCAACGATGATCCTTCCTTTTGCCTCAGCGAATATGTTCTCAAATGTGACCCCTACTGTTTTCTCTGACATAGTGTAACCAGGACGTTCGACATTGGTGCTGTCTGCCAGCAGAGCCAATACGCCTTTTTCCCCGAGGCTGGCGAAACGCCCCAGATCTATGACCTCTCCGTCTATTGGGGTAAAATCGATCTTAAAGTCGCCTGTATGGATCACTACGCCGACCGGGGTATGTAAGGCTAAAGCTACTGAATCCGCGATCGAATGGCTGGTCCTGATGAACTCTACTGAAAATACTCCGAGCTTTATGATGTCACCTGCTTTTACGCAGTGCAGTTTTGCATAGTCAATGGAGTGCTCCTTGAGCTTGTATTCTACTAGCCCAAGCGTCAGCCTTGTTCCATACACGGGTATGTTGATCTACTTTAGAAGATAAGGCAGAGCGCCTATATGATCCTCATGGCCATGGGTCAGTACAACCCCTCTGATCTTATCCTTATTCTTCTCCAGGTATGTGATATCAGGTATTACAAGGTCTATGCCGAGCATTTCGTCCTCAGGAAAGCTTATGCCGCAATCGACTATGACGATATCCTCATCGTACTCAAACACTGTCATGTTCTTGCCGATCTCGCCCAGGCCTCCCAAGGGGATTATCTTTAAAGTTTTTACCTTGGATGTCACTAAAAAAAGTCCTCCTTTTGTTACGTTTTCCGCTCAAAATCCAATATTTTCATTATACTTTATTTATTTAGCATTAGCAAGGCTGTGTCCTCTCATAGAAATTAGTTGCACTTAATTTTCCAGCTGATTATTGCTTATCTCAATGATCTTCTTTTCATATACCGAGGCCAGTTCTTCGGCATACTCCTCCGAAAACCCTTCACTGTAGACTCTGCATACAGGCTCATCAGGATCAGGCAATATAAGGGCTGAACCCTTTTCATAGCTGATCCTGACTCCTTCGAACAGCTCAACGGACTTATTGGTTTTACTTTCCTCTTCGATGATTGACCGCATCACTTTACCCTTTGATGACCAGGGACATTTTACGGTCCGTTCTTTCGAATAAAAGGATGGTATTCTAGCTAAAAGCTCATTTAGGGATGCTCCTTCTTTGGCCATGAATTCGATTAGCTTTACTAATGCGTAGATACCGTCATAATACAGGGGGAAAAGCTTTGTTACATTACCTACACTGTCATGCTTGAGGGCACGCTCCATAACTGCATGCCTTGCTGACTTTGTTCTTTCCACGCTGCAATTGTAATCGACTGCTATTTTATCTATAATGCTCGGCGCAGTATAGGGTACAACCATAGACCGGCCAGGCTTGTCTTTAAGGTAGACAAGGCTGAGCAAAGCCTGCTGCTTACCTTTGTCAACCAGACTTCCATCCGGGCTGTATAGGGTAAAGCCTTCGCAATCCGGGTCCAATGCGCAGCCCAGGTCATATGTTCCCGATTTCAGCTCTTTCTGTATATTTTCCCTGCTTATATGGACCTGGCACCCCGAATCATTGAGGATTCGGTGGATGATATACTTGCACAGCCTGTTGTCCGATGATAACAATATTCTGTACCTGGCTGCATTTATCACTTCTGCCTGAATATCGTCAAGGACCGACCTTATATAAAACACGGGTATATCATTGAGTGTATGGACCCGCTTGATGGCTTCGGGGCTTTGGAGCAGGAAATCATCCCTGATAAAAAGGTTTTCAATTTTTCTTTCTGCCGAGGGCGACAGATTGCATCCGTTTTCGTCCATGAAGTAAATATAGCAGGCCCGGTTGATGTCTGATCCGGTAAAAATATGGATACCTCCGTCGAGGCGCAGGTGTTTTATTGCATATCTGGATACTGGCGTAGCGAGCTGCCCCATGTCAAAAATCTCGACTCCTACGGACAACATGCCGGATATCATGCTGAATTTGATCATGTTACTGGCCTGACTGCTGTCACAGCTAATACCCACCCTTTTCCCGGGATTTAGGTAGGCTCCATAGGAAGCCCCGATCCTTGCAGTAGTATGAGGTGTCAGATCAGTGTTGACAAAACCCTTTATACCGCATTTTCCAAAGAGAGTTCTACCGGACCTTGTACCCCATATGATATTGCTGTTAACTATGTGGCCTTCTTCTATAGTCTTGCCGGGCCATATCTTAACCTGGGGCTTAACGATCGATCCTTCTTTGAGCTCACAGCCTTCGCCTATCACAGCGCCTTCATAGACTGATACACCTTTATCCGCTTCCACATTGCTGCAGAAAATCGCTCCACGGATCTCCGCATTGCCCTTGAGCACAACATTGTCCCATAGTATACCCTTCTTGATGCTCGTTCCGTATCCTATGCAGCAGTTGGATCCAATTACGGTATATGGACCTATATATGTATTTTTATCGACCTTCGTATAGCTGCCTATGTAACAGGGCCCTTCTATTCTGGCTCCTTGAGCTATAGATACATTATTTCCAAGTATTATCCCTTCTGCTGAGACCTTACCGTCTACATCCAGCTTTACATGCTTTGACAGCATATCATAATGGGCCGACAGATATGTCATGGGATTACCTATATCACACCAGTACTCGTCAGTTACATACCCGTACATCGGCAATTTTTCCTTAAGCAGAAGCGGAAACAGGTCCTTGCTGAAGTCGAATTTTTCACCGCCTTTGAAATAACTCAACACTTCAGGCTCAAGTATATATATGCCTGTATTTACAGTATCGCTGAAGACTTCCCCCCAGTTCGGCTTCTCCAGGAATCTCTGGATCGACCCTTCCGTATCTGTCACTACTACTCCATACTCAAGCGGTATCTCCACCCTTTTCAACACAAGAGTAGCCACTGATTTCCGTTCTCTATGGAATTCTATCGCTTTTTTAAGATCTATATCAGTCAGAGCATCTCCGCTTATCACAATGAAGGTCTCATCCAGGAATTCCTCTGCATTTTTTACGCTGCCAGCCGTTCCAAGGGGTGTGTCTTCTATAAAATACCTTAAATTGACGTTAAATCCCCGACCATCATCAAAGTAATCCTTCACTGCCTCTGGCCGATATTGAAGTGTTACGCCTATATCTACTATTCCATGCTTTCTTAATAACTCTACGCAATAGGACATAACAGGCTTATTTACTACAGGAACCATCGGCTTTGGCAATCCACATGTCAGCGGCCTGAGTCTTGAGCCTTCCCCGCCTGCCATGATAATACCTTTCATACTTCTCATCCTTTCGGTGCAAAAAAGTACAATGCTAATAAAATTTGGAACATCAAGTTTAGTATGTTCACTTAAAAACCGAATATTCTGCATGAAAGTGTATTAAACTAGACTTATGACCTGATACATGCGAAAGGCGAGGCTTATGAAAAAGCGATCATGGACAGTATCAGTCAAACCCTATCCCGTTGTTAGGAATAGCCGTCTTGGTATTAGATATAAAGGAATGCTGGCATCATTTAGCAAGAATAGGCTGTTTGTCTACTATGGTTATGGAGATGGAGATTTGTGGATTGACGTAGGACAAGAAGAAATGCGTAAGACACCGGAAGGATACTATGCTGAGATCCTGGTATCCGATCATGATATTCTGAACCTATGCTTTCATGACAACAACGGCCATTGGGACAACAACATGGGCAACAATTGGCGCTTCAAGCTCAAATAGATTTATCATCACCTTCTATGCAATTGGAGCAATATCCGAAAAACTGCACTTTATGGTTGGTTATCCTAAAGTTGAAGTTTTGCTCGATCTTGTGTTCCAGATCCTCAAGCAGGTCTTCCTCGACTTCAAACACCTTGCCGCATTTGTTGCAGATCAGATGATGGTGGTGATGGTCCTGGTCAGGGTGATTGAGCTCGTACCTGTACCTGCCATCCTCAAAATTGTGCTTATCCAGGATATTGAGCTCGTCAAGGAGCAGAATTGTCCTATAGACGGTGGCCAGCCCGATATCGGGACAGATCTTTTTCACTTCCCAAAAAATCTCTTCTGTACTAAGATGCCTTCCTGCATTTTGCAGGATGGTTTCCAGGGTAGCCTTGCGTTGGGGGGTCAGCTTATAGCCCTTGTCTTTGACCAGATTTTTTATCCTTTCCATATCATCCATTCAAAAATGCCTCCCCTACATTGTTGTGCACTGTCAGCATAATTTTGCTATTTCAATTTTTTCAGCTCTGAGATTAGATGATCGTTCAATATTTTGATATGGGTGCCCTTCATTCCAAGGGACCGGGACTCAATAACACCAGCACTCTCAAACTTCCTCAGTGCATTAACAATGACGGAGCGCGTGATACCGTACTTGTCAGCGATCTTGCTGGCAACAAGCAAGCCTTCGTCACCCTCGAGCATGTCCAGTACATGTTCTATGGCTTCAAGCTCTGAATATGAGAGTGTTCCCAGGGCGATCTGTACAACGGCTTTTTTGCGTGCCTCCTCTTCTATTTCATCGGATTTGGCCCGCATGATCTCCATTCCGACTATGGTTGCGCTATATTCAGCCAATACCAGATCCTCGGTTTCAAACTTTCCGCAAATGCATTCGAATAATAAAGTGCCCAGCCTGTCATCCCGGCATCTTACAGGGACGACTGTTATCCAGGCGCCATCTAGAGGCCTGCCGGCATCACCGCTTATCTCGTCTGGCGTGATATTGGCCCTGGTTTCGCTGATGCCAAGCAGGGCATCATTATAAGCCTTGTCAAATTGCATGATCCCATTGTCAAGTTCCTTAATGGGCAGCAGGCTATGGTCATGATATCTGCTGCTGCCCAAAACACGTCCCTTTCTACTGATAACATAAACATTGCATTTCAGGATCTCGATCAATGCCTTTGTCAGGTCTGAAAAAACCAGTCTGTCGGGACCTGCATTTTGCAGAACATAGTTTAAACGCCTGGTATTGTTCAATAATGTGATGGACACGCAATTGTCACTCCTTTGTGCAGCTACAGGATGTACTTGTGCAGGTCGTTGTTTTTTATCATGTCTTTGAGGTTGTACTTTACAAAGGCTTCGTCTACTACAATCGTCTGGCCCTTCAGGTCCTCTGCATGATATGATACTTCTTCCAGGAGTTTTTCCATAACGGTGTGCAGTCTTCTTGCTCCTATGTTTTCCTTGGTCTCGTTCAGCATATAGGCGATCTTCGCGATCTGGTCTATGGCATCATCTGTAAATTCCAAATTTACGCCTTCAGTTTTCAAAAGTTCTACCTGCTGTTTGATAAGAGCGTTTTCAGGCTTTGTGAGTATCTCCTTGAAGTTCTCCTCAGTCAGGCTGCTTAACTCCACCCTGATTGGGAAACGCCCCTGTAGCTCTGGTATAAGGTCTGAAACCTTGGATACATGGAAAGCCCCTGCTGCTATAAACAATATGTAATCAGTCTTGACCGGTCCGTATTTAGTCATTACGGTTGTACCCTCTACGATGGGCAGGATGTCTCTTTGGACACCTTCCCTTGATACATCCGGTCCACTCTTTGACAGTTCTCTGCTGGCTATCTTGTCGATTTCATCTATGAATATGATACCGTTTTGCTCTGCAGCCTTTATTGCCTTTTCAATCACGTCATCCATATCTATAAGCTTCTGGGCTTCTTCCTGTTCAAAGATGCGGCGGGCTTCCTTTACAGTGACCTTCTTCTTGCGTTTTCTTTTCGGGAATATGTTGCCGAACATATCCTGGATCTGTATGATCATCTCTTCATTGCCAAGATTGGGTATAGCACCTATACCAGCAATGCCGGCTTCCTCGACCTCTATTTCTATGATCGAATCTTCCAGTTTCCCTTCCTGCAGGCGCTGAAGCAGCTTCTCTCGTGTATTTTTCACAGTGTCTGCATCCGTACCGGCAGGCTCATCATCCTCTTTTTCTCCCTCTATTGCATTAGTGAAAAATGCATCTAAAGTAACAGGTGTCTTTCTTTTTTTACTGGGTAGCAGGCAGTCAAGTATCCTCTCCTCAGCTGCTTTGACAGCCTTATCCCTGACTGTGGCCATCATCTGGTTTTTCACCATGCGTATGGCTTCTTCAACCAGATCGCGTACCATGGATTCAACGTCCCTGCCCACATAACCGACTTCGGTGAACTTTGTGGCTTCGACCTTGACAAAGGGTGCATTAACCAGCTTTGCCAGCCGTCTTGCAATCTCTGTTTTGCCAACGCCTGTGGGTCCTATCATTATTATATTTTTAGGCGTTATCTCCTCTTTCAGGGCGTCGTCAAGAAGGCTTCGCCTGTATCTGTTGCGCAAAGCCACGGCGACCGACCGTTTTGCGGACTCCTGGCCGATAATATACCTGTCAAGCTGCTTGACTATTTCTTTAGGAGTATAATTCATATATCCGATCACTTCCTACAGTTCTTCAACATGTATATTGTCATTGGTATACACACAAATAGACGAAGCTATTTTCAACGATTCTGTCACAATCTCGACAGGGGTCAAGTCCGTATTGCGTATAAGCGCTTTGGCTGCAGCCAGAGCATACATGCCACCTGAACCTATAGCAGCTACATCATCGTCAGGTTCAATAACCTCTCCGGTACCTGAGATAATGAACAGGTTGTCCTTATCCATAGCTATCAGCATAGCTTCCAGCTTGTGCAGTACCTTGTCCGACCGCCACTCCTTAGCCAGTTCGACTGCAGCCCGCTGCAGGTTGCCTGAATACTCTTCAAGCTTGGTCTCAAGCTTTTCGCTGAGAGTAAAGGCATCCGCCACTGATCCCGCAAATCCTACTACTACGTTATCGTTGTATAGCCTTCTGACCTTTCTTGCATTATGCTTCATAATAGTGGTCTGTCCCATAGTGACCTGGCCATCACCTGCAATAGCACCGCAGCCGTTTTTCCTGGCCGCGACTATCGTCGTGCCCTTCAGCATAGGCGGCAAACACCCCTTTTCATTGAATCAAAGACATATTATCACATAATGTATGACAGTTCAACTTTTATAATGTCATTAACTGGTACCAAGCATTGAGTCAAGCACTTCCAATGCCCTTCGGGACAGACTTTGGTTCCTTAACGACCTGTTTTTTATGCGTTCATCCAAAGGGGCCATTATCCCGAAGTTGACATTCATAGGCTGGAAATTCCTGATCGATGGGTTGGATACATAATGAGCCAGTGCTCCAATAGCTGTTTGGTCGGTAAAATCGATGGGTTCTTTACCGTAAAGGATCCTTGACAAGTTCAGACCGGCCAACAGTCCGGAAGAAGCGGATTCCACATACCCTTCCACTCCGGTTATCTGCCCGGCAAAAAAGACATTGCTATTGCTTCTTAGTCGGTAAAACCTGTCCAGAAGCCTGGGTGAGTTTATAAAGGTATTTCGGTGCATCACTCCGTAGCGCACAAACTCTGCATTTTCAAGCCCAGGGATCATGGAAAACACCCGTTTTTGCTCCCCGAACTTGAGGCGTGTTTGAAACCCTACAATATTATATAGTGTGCCTTCTGCATTGTCCTGCCTGAGCTGGACCACTGCATAGGGTACCTTTCCGGCCAGCTTGTCCACAAACCCAACAGGCTTCAGGGGGCCAAAGCGGATAGTATCCACCCCGCGCTTAGCCATGGTTTCGATCGGCATACAGCCCTCAAACACCTTTGCATCTTCAAAATCATGGACCGGCGCTGTTTCTGCATTGATCAGCTCATGATAGAAGGCAAGATATTCTTCATTGGTCATGGGGCAGTTGATATAGTCATCACCCCTATTGTACCTTGACCCCTTGAATACCTTGGATCGGTCTATGGATTCATAGGTGACGATTGGTGCTGCTGCATCGTAAAAATGCAAATGGTTGCCATGCACCAGTTCCGAAATTTTGATAGACAAGCCGTCACTCGTCAGCGGGCCTGTGGCTATAATGACAGGCTGATCCAGCGGTATGTCAGTTATCTCTTCTCGGATAAGCTCAATATTTGGGTGGTTTTCGATCTTATCAGTGATATAGGCAGAAAATTTCTCCCGGTCGACTGCCAAAGCACCTCCTGCAGGTATCCTGTACCTATCGGCAGCGTGCATTATGAGCGAGTTCATCCGCCGCATCTCTTCTTTCAACAGTCCGACTGCATTTTCAAGTCCATCTGCCCTTAAAGAATTGCTGCACACCAGCTCCGCCAATTTGGCAGAGTGGTGTGCGGGTGTCATTTTCTTCGGGCGCATTTCATACAAGGTCACCTTGACATTATTCTCAGCCAACTGCCATGCAGCTTCACATCCTGCCAGTCCTGCGCCGATAACTGTTGCTTTCATTGGTCCCTTTCATCCTTTGCTTCATCAGTGTGGTCACAGGCCTTATTGGTGCATACTGCTACCCTTTCTCCAGACCTGGTGTTTTTCAAAACCATAAGGCTGCCACATTTGGGACAGGGTGTCCTTGCCGGCATGTCCCAGGATACGAAATCACAGTCCGGGTACCTTTCACAACCATAAAACCTGCGTCCCCGCTTAGTACGGCGTGCTACTATTGACGATCCGCACTTTGGACAGATAGCATCGATTTTTTCGACCAAGGGCTTTGTATTCCTGCATTTGGGGAAGTTCGGGCATGCAAGGAATTTACCAAAACGGCCTGTCTTAATTACCATTTGGCTGCCGCAGTTCTCACATATCTCATCAGAGACCTCATCCTGAACCTTTATCTTGCTCAGTTCCTTATCTGCTTTCGCCAAATACTCAGTGAAAGGAGCGTAGAATTTGCTCAGTATATCCCTCCAATTCAGCTCACCTTCTTCCACCTTGTCGAGCTGCTCTTCCATTTCGGCTGTAAACTTATAATCCATTATACTGGGGAAATATTTCATCATCAAATCATTGACAATAAAGCCCAACTCCGTGGGATACAGTACCTTATCCTCACGCATCACATAGCCCCTTTCAATTATGGTCGATATAGTAGGGGCATAGGTGCTGGGCCGTCCTATACCAAGATCTTCCAGTGTCTTGACCAGCGATGCTTCGGTATACCGCGGCGGCGGCTGGGTAAAATGCTGCTCACTCTTCCATTCTTTCAGGCTGAGCTTTTCACCCTCAATGAGCTGGGGCAGATTTATATCTTTTTCATCCTTGCCGTCGTCATTGCCTTCTGTATACACTGCCGTATACCCCGGAAAGGTTTTTCTTGAGCCACTGGCTTTGAATATGTAATCACCGGCTGATATTGATACATTCATGGTCTCGTATACGGCAGGCATCATCTGGCTTGCCAGGAAACGGTTGTAGATCAGCCTGTAAAGCCTTAACTGATCACGCTTGAGGGAGTCCTTGAGGTAATCAGGGGTCAACTTCATAGAGGTCGGCCGGATCGCCTCATGGGCATCCTGAGCACCCCGCCTGCTCCTGAATCTGTTGGGAGTCTCAGGCAGGTATTCAGCCCCAAACATCTGTGATATAGCAACTCTTACATCATTCAATGCCTGTTCAGATACACGGGTCGAATCTGTCCTCATGTAAGTGATAAGACCGATTGAGCCATGCCCCTTTACTTCAACTCCTTCATAAAGCTGCTGGGCTATCATCATCGTTTTTTTAGTAGTAAACCCCAGTTTTCTGGAAGCCTCCTGCTGCATCGTACTGGTAGTAAAAGGAGGAGGAGCGCTCCGTTTCCTGCTCCCTTTTTGGATCTCCTTTACTTTATAATCCGCCTTTTCTATGGCTTCGATTATCTCGTCCACTTCCTCCTTGCTGGCCGGTTCTAGTTTTTTCTGGCCAAGACTATGGAGCATGGCTTCAAAAGCCTGCTTGCCAGAGGAGGGTATGAATATCCCTTTGAGTGTCCAGTACTCCCTGGGCTTGAACTCATTGATCTCTTTTTCACGTTCACATATGATTCGGGCTGCCACAGACTGGACCCTGCCTGCGCTTAGCCCTTTACGTACCTTGGCCCACAGGAGCGGGCTGATCTTATAGCCGACTATCCTATCCAGGATCCTGCGGGCCTGCTGGGCATCAACAAGGTTCTGGTTTATGCTTCTTGGATTTTTGATCGCATTTTTGACCGCCTGCTCTGTTATTTCATTGAATTCGATCCTGCAAGGAGTGTTCGTATCTATATCCAGCAGGTTGCACAGGTGCCATGATATAGCCTCTCCTTCCCTGTCAGGGTCGGTGGCCAGATATACCTTGTCTGCATTTTTGGCTGCCTTTCTGAGCTTGTTTATAAGCTCACCCTTACCTCTAATAGCTATATACTTGGGCTCGAAATTATTATCGGGATCGACACCGAACTGGCTTTTCGGCAGATCCCTTACGTGGCCCATTGAAGCCTCAACAGTAAATCCTTTTCCAAGGTATTTTTTTATGGTTTTCGCTTTGGCGGGGGACTCCACTACGACTAGTTTTTGTGCCATTTTTACCTCCAATCAAGCTTTCCACTGTAGCATAAATATTTTGCCGGGTATCTGCTTTATTATTCCTTTTATCTCCATGAGTGTGAGCACGGAATTTAGCCTGCCGGAGTCCAGCTTAGTAAGCTGTATCAGCTCCTCTATGCCTTTCTCCCCATCTAACAGGGCATTATACACCTGAGTTTCAAAAAAATCAAGAACGGCGGCATTCGAGGGCTGATGCGGTGACAGCCTGATCTCTATATCAAGATCTTCCAGTATGTCATCAGCGGATGTGATCACCTTTGCTCCCTGTTTAAGGAGTTCATTGGTGCCCCTGCTGAAGGGGCTGCTGACATTGCCGGGCAGAGCATAGACCTCCCTGCCTTGATCCAGTGCATAATCGACCGTGATCAGAGCACCGCTTTTCTGACCTGCTTCTATAACAAGCGTACCGCTGGACAAGCCGCTTATGATCCGGTTGCGGGCCGGAAAGTTGCCCGGCGCCGGCTTCGTTCCCGGTGGGTATTCGCTTATGATAGTGCCTTTTTCCTGTATTTCGTTATATAAAGCTTTATTTTCCGGAGGATATATATAATCCACGCCGCAACCGAGTACAGCCACTGTATATCCGGATTGTGCCTTCAGGGCACCCTTGTGTACATATGTATCAATGCCTCTGGCCATACCGCTAACTACGGTTATCCCTGCTGCCGCCAGTTCCGAGGCTATTCTGAAAGCTGTCATCCTTCCGTATTCTGAGGAACGCCTGGATCCGACAATGGCAATGGCTTTTGCTTCATACTTCAACGGGCACCCCTTAGTATACAGCACTGCTGGAGGATCGTATATGGTTTTAAGCAGAGATGGATATTCGGGGCACATCAGGGTCAGTACCTTTATATCAGGTGTATTCAAAATCCTTTCAGCAAAGCCTAGAGCCTTTTGATTCCTCGATGAAGCGAGCTGGTGTGTGCATCTTTCGCCTATTAGCCTGGGCAAGGCTTTAAGCTCACTATCCGGTGCATCGAAAACATTCTTAGGACTGCCCAAAGCGCTTATCAGCTTATAAAAGCGCCTTGCTCCAATGCCAGGCACATTGCTCAACCAAACCCAATAAAGCTTCTCATCCGTCTGCATCAAACCCCACCCTGAATATTATTGCTAATGTATTTTTTCTATGGAAAAGGCCAATATCCTGCTAAGGAAAAACAAGCCTTTCGGCTTGTTTAGTCATTCCATTTGAGTACAGGGGTCCTTGCGGCTGACATCTCATCCAGCAGCCTCACCGGTGTATCATGCGGTGCTTCTTTCAAAAGCTCAGGTGCCTCTACAGCCTCATGGGCTATACTTATCAATGCATCGATATACCTGTCCAAGGATTCAATGCTCTCAGATTCTGTCGGCTCTATCATCAAAGCTTCACGAACAATGAGCGGGAAATAGGTGGTAGGAGGATGCAGGCCATAATCGAGCAGACGTTTTGCAATCTGCTTCGTGGTGATATTTTCAGGATTGTCCTTCAGTCTGCTCAGTACGAACTCATGCATGCATGTACGGTCATAAGGCAGCTCATAAAGGTCCTTGAGGGCATGCATCATATAATTTGCGTTAAGGACTGCGGTTTCACTTACCTTTTGCAGACCTTCCGCTCCCATTGACAGGATATAGGCGTATGCTCTGACTACTACTCCGAAATTACCATAGTGGGCTTTGACCTTACCTATTGAAAGAGGCCTATCCCAGTCCAGATAGTATTTATCATTCGACTTTGAAACAACAGGTACAGGTAGAAAATTCTTCAGCTTTTCTACTACGCCGACCGGACCGCTCCCCGGTCCGCCACCGCCATGAGGCGTAGAAAAGGTTTTATGCAGATTTAAATGCATGACATCAAAGCCCATATCTCCGGGCCTTGCTTTGCCAATTATGGCATTGGCGTTGGCACCGTCATAATATAGGAGTCCGCCGCAGTCATGTACAAGCTTGGCTATAAGTTCAATATTCCTTTCAAACAAGCCCAGAGTATTGGGATTGGTCAGCATAAGGCCCGCTACATCTTCCCCCAGCGCGGCTTTAAGATCATCCAGGTCGATCTCCCCGTCTTCATTTGATTTTACCTGGGTGACTTTAAAACCGACCATGCTGGCGCTGGCAGGATTGGTGCCATGGGCTGTATCGGGCACGATTATACGGTTGCGCTTCTCATCACCCTTGTGCAGATGATAGGCCTTTATGATCATCAGGCCTACTGCTTCTCCCTGGGCTCCCGCAGCAGGCTGGAGGGAAAATGCGGACATGCCTGTTATCTCGCAAAGCATCCGCTCCATTTCATGCATGAGCTTTAGTGCACCCTGGACAGTGCTTTCAGGTTGTAGAGGATGGATGTCAGAAAAGCCTGGAAGGCTGGCTGCATCTTCATTGAGCTTGGGGTTATATTTCATAGTGCATGAGCCCAAGGGATACATCCCAATGTCAACAGCATAGTTTTTCTGCGACAGGTTTGTAAAGTGCCTTACCACATCGACCTCGCTAACCTCCGGCAGGGCTGCGTCTTCTGCCCTGAGAAGGCTATCGGGCAAGGCTGTCTCGGGAACATCGAGCCTGGGCAGGCTGTATGCCCTTCTGCCTTTCTTTGAGCATTCGATAATCAGGCGGTCATAACTCACTTCAATCCCTCCAATACGCTGCACAGGGTGTCGATTTCCAAACGGGTCCGTTTCTCAGTCACGCAGTATAAGATCGTATTTTTAAGCTCCGGATAGTATTTTTCCAATGACAGTCCTCCGATGATCCCGTTCTTTAGCAAGGAAGACTGTATCACATCAGGATCAAGATCTGATGTAATAGGAAATTCCATAAAGAATGGCTGATCGAATGCCAGGCTGAACCGGCCTGTCCTGGTCATGGCTGATGCGGCATAGTGCGCTTTGTGCCAGCACTGCAAGGCTATTTCCTTTATGCCTTCCCTGCCTACCGTTGACAAATATATGCAGGCGGCCAGGGCGTTCAATGCCTGATTTGAACAAATATTCGATGTTGCCTTATCCCGGCGTATATGCTGCTCTCTGGTCTGCAGCGTAGACACAAAGCCTCTTTTCCCGTTTATGTCCCGAGTCTGGCCTATTATCCTGCCGGGCATTCTCCTGACCAGGGCAGATTTGCAAGCCATGAAACCAAGCCCGGGGCCTCCAAAGGACATAGGGCTGCCCAGTGATTGTCCCTCGCCTACAGCTATGTCTGCATTCCATTCGGCAGGGGTCCTTAAAATGCCCAGTGATATTGGGTCCACAGATATTACAAAGAGCGCCTTATGCTCATGGGCAGCTTTTTCCGCTTCGCTTAAATCCTCGATGTAACCCAGGAAGTTGGGTGATTGGATCAGAATGGCGGCCGTATCGCTGCCTGCTTTGTCTTTCAGGACTTCTGTATCCGTAACGCCGTCATGCATAGGAATGATCATCAGTTCTATACCCTTGGTGTTCAGATAAGTCTTCAATACCCGAAGGCTTTCCGGGTTCACAGTAGCTGATACAAGGACCTTGTTCCTACCGGTCGCATCTGCCGCCATCAGTGCAGCTTCAGCCAGCGCGCTTGCCCCGTCATACAATGATGCATTGGATACATCCATGCCTGTGAGGGCACAGATCATAGACTGGTATTCAAAAATAGCCTGCAAGGTCCCCTGGCTTATCTCAGGCTGATAGGGGGTATAGGCCGTGTAAAACTCAGACCTGCTTACAAGGTGCTTAACTACTGAAGGTATGTAGTGGTCATAAGCACCAGCTCCTAGAAAAACAGCCGCCTTGGAGGCATCCAGGTTTTGATCAGCCAGCTCCTTCAGGCTTGACATCACTTCCAGCTCCGCTTTGGGCTGATCAAGCTTCAAACCTGTCTTCAGCCTTATATTATCCGGTATATCCTTGAACAAGTCCTCAATATCATCCAGGCCGAGTTTATCTAGCATATAACGCTTGTCGCTGTCCGTTGCCGGCACGTACGGAAACATCTCACTATTCCTCCTGACCGCAATATGCTTTATAGTCCTCCGGTGACATAAGGTCATCAAGCTCGGCGTGATCTGCTATCTCCATCACAACCATCCAGCTCCCGTATGGGTCCTCGTTCACCCTCTCCGGATTGCTTGTCAGTTCTGCATTGACTTCGACCACTCTGCCGGAAACTGGGGTATAGATGTCTGAGGCTGCCTTTACGGATTCCACAACGCCAATGGAATCACCAGCGCTAAACTCATCGCCAGGCTCAGGCAACTCAAGAAATACTACATCGCCCAGCTCCAACTGCGCCTGGTCAGTAATGCCTATATAGGCTTTGTCGCCTTCTAGCTTGACCCATTCATGGTCTTTTGAATAGTATAATCCTTCTAGTATAGTCATTATTACTCCTCCTCATTTCTTATATTTTTTAGTATAAAAGGGGATCTCAACTGTTATAGCTTTCAGAGCTTTGCCCCGTATCATCACATCGATAGTTGTACCGGGAGCTGTACAATCATGGTCCATGAGGGCAAGGCCGAGGTTTTTCTTCAAAGTGGGAGAAAAATAGCCTGTTGTAACATAACCGATCTGCCTTCCGTCCTTACAGACCTCATAGTCGCTGCGCGGCACTCCCTTATCTGTCATTTCAAACCCTGTCAGCTTTCTGGCAAGACCACCGGCTATCTGCTCAAGTAATGCTGATTTGCCTATGAAATCCTCTTTGTCCAGCTTTACAAATCTGCCGAGCCCGGCTTCAAATGGTGTAATGTCTTCAGACAGCTCGTGGCCATACAGGGGCAGGCAAGCTTCAAACCTTAACGTATCCCTGCAACCTAAACCTGCAGGCTTAAGACCGAAAGCAGAGCCTATATCAAGCAGATACGCCCAGATAGCAGGGGCATCCATTGGCTCCATATACAACTCAAATCCATCCTCACCTGTATAACCGGAGCGAGATATCAGACATAGCCTGTCGTGTATCCTGACGTTTTCTGCAAAATGAAAAAATCTTACCTCGCTTGCATCAAATCCGCACGCATTTAGTATATCAGCGGCTTTTGGGCCTTGCAGGGCAATCTGGGCTATTGAATCCGATAGGTCGTTGACGGAAACCTCATAACCCACAGCCTGCTCCCTTATCCAGTTATAGTCTTTCTGACGGTTGGCTGCATTTACTATCACCCAGTATTTGTCCTGTGAGAACCTGTAAACCAGTACATCGTCAACAGTACCGCCATTCCGGTTTAACATCAGCGAGTATTGCACTCTGTAGTCTGTAAGCGTTGACAGGTCATTTGATAGAAGCTTGTTTAAAAATTCATAGGCATCCTTGCCTGATACCACGATCTCACCCATATGAGTCACATCAAACAGCCCGGCTGTCTCCCTGACCGCATGATGCTCTGGTATAATGCCTTCAAAGTAAAGTGGCAGGGCCCAGCCGGCAAAATCAACGATTTTCGCCTTTTCCCTATATGCGTCGAACAGAGGTGTCTTCAAAAGTCCATCCATGTGGATACCCTCCTTGTTAAAATGGATGCTGAGAAGAATACTCCAAGGCAACTTAATATTACTATACGCTTTGTGGGATTACAATACGCCTTTTGTCCTATGGCTTACTTTATTTGCTTTTTAAATATGAAGATCACTTCGTCAGGGCTGTGCTTTTCTCTCAACCTTTGCTGTTCTTTTTTTCCGGATCCGTAGTCCTTGATCCTGACCCTTTCTATTTCAATATTGCCTTTCTGCTTTGCTACCAGTTCGTAAGGTTCAAAACCGTTTTTGATATAAAAGGCTTCAACGCCGGCATCATCAGCGGCTCCAACATCAAGGGACTCATATCCTGCTTCAAAGGCCAAGCTGCTTAAAGCGGCCAACAGCTTTGAACCAATGCCTTTCCTGGCATATCCTTTATCATTGTCCAGGCTCACTGCAATCCCCTGAATGCTAAAGGCTGTTCTGTTTCTGGTCGATGGACAACCATAGCATATGCCCGTAAGATCATCGCCTGCGAATGCAGCAAGGTATATGCCTGATCGGGAACTTACTCTCCTTAAAAAATCATCAAAGGTTTCTTTGTCGAGGTACTCACATTGGAAATGGTAAACCTGATCATACTCCTCCTGGCGTATCCCCCTGATAGTCAGGTCCATAAAAACGCTTCTCCCCCTTCAAACAAAAAAGCTGAGTCTATCTCAGCTTGTTTATAATGAAAAAAATCAGCGACAAAACCAGGCTAATCACAATGCAGGATACAACGGGAAATACAAAGGTGAAGTTGCCTTTTTTGATGACTATGTCGCCTGGAAGCTGATTAAGGCCCAGCTTTGAAAACAGATACATCAAGCCGCCAATGACCAGGAGCACTGCTCCTGCTGCCGCCAGGATCTTACCTAGTGATTCAAACACACTATTCACCTTCCTCGAGTATTCCAGGTGTACTCTATTGGCCAGTATATCTAGAATGACCAATATATGCACATATTATCCTATAAATTAATATTATATACTCTGAGATCTATTAGGAGGTGAACTGTATGGGATATGGCTTTGCTGGCAGAGGCAACAATGACGATTCTTTGTTATTCTTCTTCCTGCTTCTTATAATCCTCTTCTCAAACTGCAGATTCTTCAGAGACGGCAGCGAGCTCTTGTTCTTCTTCCTGCTATTAGTAGTGCTGTTCAACAGCAATAACGTCTGTGGCTCGATAGGCTCTGGCTCTAACAGAAACTGCTAGTTATAACTAAAGGCTCCAAAGAATCGTACAGATGTTCATAAGGTCAAAAAGCCGGTTGCTGTATGCAGCCGGTTTTTTAAATCTGCTAGAATAAGGCCAGCCACCAGCTTATGATATTATCTCCCCATAAAAGGGATATCACCGCTGCCATAGCTATAAATGGCCCATAGGGTATGTAATCGCCTCGCCTTTTTACCTTTAAAAGTAGTAAAATACCACCCAACAAGCCTCCTAAATAGACCGATAGCACCATTGACAGCAGAGTCGCTTTCCACCCTGTCAGCGCCCCTATCATAGCCATAAGCTTGATATCACCGCCGCCCATACCTTCTTTCTTCAGCACCAGCATTGAAAACAGGGCTATGAGCAAAAACACTCCGCCGCCAAGCAGGGTTCCGTAAATGGCACTTAAGTATCCGATCTGGGAAATCCCGGCTATCTGGAATATGAACGCTGAAACAATACCGAAAGCAACAAGCTCATCTGGTATTATCATATGCTTGATATCAATGACTGTCATGATCAATAGCAGGGATACCAGAACTATGCTTGTCAACAGCTGCCAGGTCAGGCCAAAATGCAAATATAAGTAAAGAAAAACTCCCCCGGTCAAGAGCTCTATCAGCGGGTACTGTACCGAGATCCTGCTGCCACAATAACGGCATTTGCCCTTTAAAAGCAAATAACTGAAAACTGGGATAAGATCCAAGGTTCCAAGTCTGTGACTGCAGGATGGGCAGTGGGACGGCGGGAATACTATGGATCGTTCATATGGGATACGGTAGATGCATACATTGAAAAAGCTTCCAATGAACAATCCCAGCAAAAATACCAAGGCTCCTATCATATATGCTCTATTTCCTCCTGCATCGTATTCCATGCTCCGCTGTCAAGCTTTGTATCCGTCCATATCTCTATTGAGCGCAAAGCCTGGCCGATCAGCATACCAATGCCGTCTACAGTTTTGCAGCCCATGGCTTCAGCCTGCTTCAGCATCAAGGTCTTTCTAGGGTTGTACACTATATCACATACTACAGTATCTGCCCTTAAGCTGTATCCGGTAATAGGACTGGCATGGACATCAGGCCACATGCCAAGGGAAGTGGTATTTATTATAATATCGGCATCACGGGGTATTTCTGATGCTGCCTTCGCAAGCCTTTTGCCTATTTTATCGTTTATTGAAAATGCCAGATGCCTTCCCCGCTCAAAGGTCCTGTTGACGATAGTCATCCTTTTCGGACCATCAGCTGCTACAGCAATACTTACAGCCCTTGCAGCGCCTCCGGCTCCAAGGACTACTATATGTCTGTCCCGTATGTTTACATCATTTCGCTTAAGGGACTCCATAAAGCCCTGGCCATCGGTGTTGTGGCCTATCAGCTTTCCGTCAGCTATCTTGACGGTATTGATCGCTCCTACCAGCTGTGCGCCTGGTTCCACTTCATCAACCAGGTTCAGCATGGATTCCTTGTGGGGTATTGTCACATTGAAACCTATGAAACCGAGAGCAGCCATCCCTCGTACAGCCTTTTCCAGCTCGGCCGGCTTGACGTCAAAAGCCAGGTATGCTATATCAAGCTTCAGCTTTTTGTAAAAGTTGTTGTGAAGCCTGGGAGACAGGCTGTGTCCTATCGGGTGTCCAATGACCCCTACTATCTTCGTCAAGGGCGAAATATCCATGCCATTCTCCTGAAATTGATCTGCTCTTTCTTACCTGAAAATATTCTCTTTCCCATACTGTCCTTTCATAAACTCATAGTCATCCTTGAAGGGATCAGGCTCGTTAAGAGTGTAGAATTTGAGAATCAGGTCTGCCTTTAAGCTTTTATCACTATCATCTGAGTAGTCGAGGCTTACCGATGAAGGAACATTGTAAAGCAGTCCGTTTTCAAGTTTGGATATAACACTCTTAAAATTCTGGTAGCTGGTATTCAACGAGATTCTGATGGTTCCGCTATTATAAAGCTTATCAGGTGAGTTCCTGTCAAAATATATCGTGGTTTTCTCAGCCAAATCTCCAATCAGGTCCTCCAGATACACCATCAGAACAGGTTCGTCCCATCCGTCAAGAAATTTCTCTTTCAGGTTGTCGAACTCATTTTCCAGCTCATTTATCTGTGATTCTACGTCCGGTATCTTGCTTATCCTTGATTTTGCATCGGTAATCTGTATAGTCAGGTTCTGGGACTTCGATGCCAGATCTGTAAGCTGCTTGCTCATCGGGGTATAAAACTGGGTGTAATATAACGCACCGACTGCAAAAACCAACAACAGGACAAGCAAGCCAAGCTCTCTTTTGGATAATTTCATTCTGCATCAGCCCCCTCTTCGTTTTCACCAGACTGAATATCTGCTATTACGATTGATAATTTAAACCCATAGTTGCCTTCACTTTCGCTCAGCCTGGCTTCAGTAAAGATTACATCTGAAATATTCTCATGGTTTCTCAGGTTCACTATGAACTGCGCTATCAGGTTCAGGTTGGGGGAGATGCCATTTATACCTGCATTTTTCCCGTCTATATCGACGCTTTTCAATACTATTTCATCTGGTAACGATTGCTCTAAGTATGATAGAAAAAGCGATGTCCTAAAGTAATCTTTCTGTAAGGCTTTTATAATATCGAACTTGGCTTCCAAATCGCTTACCAGATTGACCAGGTCTGTATACTCGACCAGTTGCTCGTTCAGTCTTTCGAGTTCTTTTTCCTTGTTGGCGATCTCCTTGCTTAATCTGGCTTTATTGCTTAGCGGAAGGTAGAAACCGGCATAGGCAACTGCCAGAATAATGGCAAATATAATAAGGACGATCAGAAACATGTCAAACCCTGACAGTCCTTTATCACTTTTAGGTAAAAGATTTATGTCATAGTTCATGATTACCACTCCCTCCTCAAGGTAACCCCGATAGCGTCAGAGAAGAATGCCAGTTGTTCTTTCTGTCTTCTGCCAGCATACACATCCAGCAGGTCTGACATCAGGTGCACTGAAATGCCCAGCTGCTCTTCCATGTAATCTCGTAATCCCTGCAGCAGGCTGCCACCTCCTGAAATATATATTCCGTCCAGATCATCCTGGCTATTGCGGTTCTTGTAGAACTCAATAGCCCGTTCGATATCAACAAATAAATAGTCAAAGAAGTTGAGTACCTGAGGATAGGTGTTTTCAGAGTCGTTGAAGAAGTTTATCTTTTTCTTGTATTCCTCAGCAGCAAATAAGTCCGTTTCGAATATTTCTGCAATGATAGCATTCAGGTTGTTCAATCCGCTGCTAAATGTCGTATGCAAAAAATACCTTCCATTTCTCAGGATCATCATATCAGTCTTGCTGGCTCCAAAGTCGATCAGGCATAGGTTTCTTTTATTTGTTATTCCTCTGGTTTTTGCAACATAGTTGAACAGCTTTTCTTTTGCATTTGCAGATACATCTATGTATTTTACGTTCAAACCGGCTTTTCTTAAGGCCTTAATATACGACCTGACCAGACTGATGGGTACCGCTACTACCATAAGCCTTAATTCCTGCCTGCCGTCTTCTGTCGTAATAGTCTCTATCAACCTGTAATTTATTGAGTACTCTGACGGAGCCAAGGGTAATACGGTAGTGATGCTGTGCATAATATTGTCTCTTATCTGCTTGTCTGACATCAGAGGCAGCCTCTGCTCCCTGATTATGACATCAGTATTGGACAAGCATAGAGCACAGTTCTTTCCTTTTATATTGCTTTTTTTCATGACCTGCTTTATCATTGCTGCGAAAGGCTCTGGTGCTTCTACCTTTCCCTGGTTGATCAATCCCTCAGGGACATTCCCGATGCCAAAGCTTTTTATTTTTCCGTTGCCTTTCATTTGCACGATCTTTACCTGGTTGGCTCCAACATCTATTCCGATTATAGGTTTGAGCGGCTTGTACATATCAGTTGGATTTTTTGCGGCTGATTGCTTTTCCTTATTCCCTTTCATACTTTCCACTCTCTCCAATCATTAGTTTCGCTTTTCCCTTATGGGACTTACCTTTGTCACTATATGGTCTGACTCTGTCTCACCGGGCAGAAAAGGTACATCCGGATACTGTGACACATATGTAATTACGGTTCCGCCTGTCATTTTCATGCTTTTACCGATGATAGCGCCTTTGACATTGCCGCCTTGCTCCATTATGATATCTGCATAAGGTGCATATATCACCCTTACAAGAGCATCAGCGCCACCATTGATCCTTAATGTCCCGGTACTGCCTGTCATTATATGGCCCTGAAAGCCTCCGCCCTGAGTCAAAGTGATGTCCGCTGTTTTTGCATATAAAGATCCATATACTTCAACATCTCCTCCTATGCTTATGGGATAAGTCCCTTCATAATAAACCGTAAGCTTCTCGATTGTCTTGCTTCTTTGCTCTGCTGTAGGAGTGCCCCATAGATCACCGGGCTTGTTTACTTTAGTACCGTTCAGGAAATCCATCCTGTTCCTAATATACATGGTGACCTTGCCGTTGCCGATAAGGTTTAAATGCCCGCCGCCTTCTATCTTTATATTGTCGATCACCAGCTCTATATCATCGTCAGCTCTGATCGTGAGAGTCTTATCGCGGATATATACATCAGGTATATATGCATCTCTGGTAATCTCAAGTACATAGTTGTCGGGGCAGGAGTTGGAAAATGAGCGCAGATTTCCTGACAGATCTATAAGGTGTTCGGAGCTGACCTTGAGCGCATCCAGCTTAACATATGTAGGGAACTCAGGGAAGTAAGGCATTGTGTACTGCCTTCTTGGAATGCTATGTACATTGGGCTTGGTCATCCATGAAGGTACACTTACTGCATCCGGAGAGGCGGGAGCAGGAACATAACAATCACCGTTTATGTTGGATCCACCGTCTAGCTTTATAGTGCCGACTGTATTTGAGTTGCTGCCAACAGGGCCATTTATCTGTGCCCCTCCTGACAGCTCTATGTTATCTTCGGCAAATACAGCCATATCAGCCTGTATAGATAGCAGCTGCGGATAAATCACCTCAAGTTTTTGCTGTACGCCTCTTGTTATGCCCCCAATACTTCCTGTAGCTGAAAGGATGTAAATAACCTTGCCGTTGCCGGCATCTATTTTCTGATCCAATCTTACGTTTGAAACAGGCTGTATTCCTCTGATCATATCAAAGGAGCCTGTCCCATAGCTGCTTATGCTTTGGCTTATCAGTTGTTCTACTTTGGAAAAAAACTCATTCTTATCATTTGATGTATCATAGACATTGACTATGTTTTCTACAACTTTATTGGTCACATATTTGACCCCGGTTTCTGCAATGTAATATGCAGATTGGAAATTACTGTCGTGAATGCTCATTTTATTGTTAGACAGCGTGTAGCCTAATATAGCTGTGCCTAAAATCGACATCACTACCAGAACCATCAGGGTAATAATGAAAATCGAGCCTCGCTCAGGCTTTACAATTTTTTTTACCATAGTATCACTACTCCCTTATTCTGATACTTGAAGTAACAGAAATATCCTTGCCCATAGCGTTTGGCAGACTCGTTATTACAAGCTTAATGTTCTTGCCGTCGATAGTGTAAGTAAACTCTGTAATGCCCTCAACCAGCGGATTTGCAACACCATTGCTCCTTTTGTAGATCGTATTGTCTGAGAGGTAGTAGTAAGTAATCTCCTCTACATTGTTATTTACATCCAGATAAGTGAGCTCAAGCTGATTGTTGGCGACTCTGATCAGGTCAGCCCGCCTGATTTCTCTTCCGATATAGCTCATAGCCTGCCTTATGTTATACTGGTTGTCAATCGTGGCAGATTCGCTGTTGAATTGCTTAAGACCGGTAGCGTAAATCATATATAACAAAGCAGTGGCCAGGGACAGCACTGCCAAACCGACCACTAATTCAACTAAGGTCATGCCTTTTTTATGCTTATTAATTCTACATGTTCTATACATGATTATTTCACCTCGCTTTTAGCGCGAAGTCTGATGAACTAATTCAAGATCTATCGAACCATTTTTCACTATTATCTTTATTTCGTAATCTATATAGCCTGAGCCAAGTTGTATAGTGCCTTGTGTGTATTCAGTTTTGTTCTGGTTTTTCTTGAACTCGAACTCCTGCTTGTTGTTATGATCATGCTCAGCACCGTTGCTCAGGTATATTCTTATATTGAACCTGACTTTATTGCCTTGTTCATAGGTATCTATCCGTTTAATGTCAACTATTTTTAATTCTTGTTCGGGTCCGTTATCATCCTCGTCTCCTTCATCCTCATCCTCTTCATCACCTGTATCTCCGCCCCCTGTGTCTCCGCCGTTTTCATTTTCATCTTCGCCGCTATCGGCCTCTGTATTCCAGATGAAGAGGTTTTGCATCGTCGTCTCCTGATGGAGACTCGAAGACAGAGTATAAGCCTTGACTATGGAGTTGTACATGTTGTCTCTGATTTTTTGCAAGGTTATCTCTACACCGTATTTGCCATATTCCCCGGTGACCTTGTAAAGATCTGGCGATTCCTGGGTAACTTGGCATGAGGAGATTATACTTCTGAGTTCATTGAGTGATTCATCGAAGGACTGGTTCACGCTCAGGCTGTACAGCTCTTCCAACATATTCTGGGCAGCATATGTGGTATCTGTTACTCTCTGCGATCTGGCATTCACCCGCGAGGCGAAAACGTACATGGACATGAATGTTAAAGCCAGCAAGGAAATCAAAATCAGTGATATTACTACTTCCAGCAGAATAGACCCGGCCTTGTCATCCTTTAGAACACTTAAGCGTTTCAGTCCCATATTTTCACCCTTCCGGTACCGACAGCTATAGTAATCCTTTTATAGCCGCCTGTTTCGCTATATAACCAAATCGTTCCGGTTCTGGACGGCATCCCGCTCGGCGAATAGTATAGGGTACGTATCCCTTTATAGCTCCCACTGTAACCAGGATTGTAGAGATTGGTGGCAATAGTCATACTTCTATCCAATTGTCCTCTTTTAAACAGCTTTGAAGGGGTACCCCTGGTCCTGACCGAATACTGATTATTATAGATGTCTATCTCAAATTGCATATCTATTCCATAGTACATCGCTAACTGCTGGGTGTTTATTATCTCTCTGGCAATCTCCTTGGCCGCTTCATTAAGCCTGTAATCATCCGCGATTTTGATTATATTAGGTATGGCCAGTGATGCAAGTATACCGACAACAGTAATAACGATCAACAACTCCAGCAAAGTAAAGCCATTTTTGCTTTTCGATATGATTTTACAACACCTATACATATAAAACAATAAAAACCTCACTCATAATATAGTTTATATTGTATGTACAGAGTTGTAACCCGGCTGTCTGCTCGATATATTACCGACAGTATGCCATTGATCTGAGTATAAGTCTGTCCTTATTAGGTATCACCATTATAGACTAATTATTTGAACTATGTCAATAATTACTATATTTTGAATTAATGTCTGTGCCCGTGCTTACAAGAATACCACTGAATATCCAAAATATATAGGCTACTGCAACTATACTGACATTGAAAAAGGCCTGGACGGCATATCCTGTCACGCTTGCCAAATAGGGCAATATGTATATGTTTTTTCTGATACCCTTAATGCCATTGCGTATAACATCAGCCAGCCAGGCAGCATAGACTATAAGGGCCGGGATCCCTGATGACTGCGCGATATTGAGGTACTCATTATGGGCCTTGAAGAAATGGAGTGAGAATCTACTATATATCACTTTGCTGAAGGTTTCGGGTCCGGTCCCGAAGAATGGGTGTTCCCTGATGATCTGCAAAGCGCATTTCCATATAAATATCCTTTTGCTTCCGCCTGATTCATAGTTTTCAGACAGAGTGACAACATTTTTGAACTCTATGAATATTGAAGCAAAGCGTTCTATCAGCTGTCTGTTGACTATCAGGATATAGACTGCCGTAACCATTGCAAGAACAGCAAAAACCGTTAACAGTCTTCTGGTCTGGTACTTGAGTCTAATGGAATAATACAGGAAAACAAGAACAGAGACCAAAAAGCCTAACCATGAACCCCTGGTATTGGTACACAGTAAACAGAAATACAAGATGGCTACAGCAGGCAGGACTATCTTTCTAGAAGTCCTCAGGTAGGCAAATATACTCACAGGTAGCATCAACACCAGATAAGCTCCAAAGTAATTCGGGTTTCTGAAAGTGGCATATACTTTTCCGGTCATTTCAGTTATAGTCAGATCATACCCCAGGAATTGCAGCATGCCATATAGGCCTATCAAGGAAGAGAAGGCGGTCATCATCGCTGAATGCCGGTCTGCATGTGAATAACAGCGCTTTGCTGCCATAAATAAAAAAGCATACAAAAGGATCGTCAACAGTCCCTCGTTGTAAAACATGGCTCCTACCAATGACAGGTACGGATCTATCGAAAGTACTGTCGATACGGCTACGAGGAGCAAATAGAGCCCCATCAGATATTCTGTGAGCTTTTCCTTTGGAGCCTCTGGGCTATCTTTGCAATATGCCAGCATTATCAGTATTATAAAAGCGCATAAAGCCACAAACAGCAGCTTGGGCAGCATGAAAAAATCAACTATGATGATACCTAGCTGCTTAAAATATAAAGTAAACGGTATGAATACTAATGGAGTTATGCAGATGATTGCTATCAACAATGTACTGACTTTATTTTTGCCCATATCGTACCATTACCTGCATTCGAATCATAAAAGAATAGAGCGAGTTTCCTCGCTCTATTATATTTTTTAGAATATTTTAGTGGCTAGGATAGGTCCAGACATTTGCATCATCATACTTGGATATCAGTTTTCCACCATCAATAACATGAGCATCGCTACCATTAGCTTGCTTCCTTGCTTTGATTTTATCAATACCACCGTCTACATATTCACCTAAATCAGCCAGGTCATCTGGGAATTTACTTACGTCGTCCTGGTTGGCTTGCCACATCTGGATGGCGCCGATCAGCATCCTGTGCTCTGATTCGATAGCTCTGATATTGGCTGATTTCGTGAATCCTCCGAATGCCGGTATAGCGATAGCTGCAAGAATACCTAATATGGCGATTACTACGATGAGTTCGACTAAGGTAAATCCTTTTTGATTCTTTTTCTTTCTATTTATCACTTTTAACACTCCTTCTATAAAATATTGTAAAATTATATTATTTTTTATATTCGACTTCATGAAGCTAAATCCTGCATAGGCATGCAAAATATTTTATAATTTATGCTACATATTTCATCATTTCGAACATCGGCAGCATTATGGAAAGTACAATGAAGGCGATCATCCCACCTAGGACGACGATTATCGCAGGCTCCATAAGCGAGGTCAGCTTTTGTATCTCCCTGTCCACTTCTTCCTCATAGAAATCAGCCGTCTTTATAAGCATATCTTCCAGGGTACCGGATTCTTCACCCAGCATGACCATGTTTTCCAGCATCACCGGAAAGATCTTAAGGGCCTTGATCGGTTCGTACAGGCTTTTTCCCTGATTGACCTGGGCTTCTACCTCAAACAATCCTTTTTGGACGATGACATTTGATATCGTCCTGGATGCCAGGTTTATGGATTTGGTTATGTCTACACCGGTCCTCATCAAGGTACCAAGGGTCCTTGCGAGCCTTGCTGTGAATACCTTGACCTGAAGCTTGCCGACGAGCGGCGCCTGTAACAGGAGTCTGTGGAATACTGCCTTTCCGTTTTCCGTTGAAAGATAGATCTTTATAAGAATACCAGCGATCACTATAAAGAGCAGGTATACAAGTCCGTTGGCCTTGAGGCCTTCGCTCATCCCTATCAGCAGCTTTGTCGGACCGGGCAGCGGTGCTCCGCTGTTTTCAAACAGGCCTATGAACATAGGCACAACTGCGGTCAGCATCAATATTACGACAGCTATTGCTATAACAAGGACAACGATCGGGTATGTCATCGCACCCTTTACTTTTGCCTTCATCTTATAGTCCTTTTCATAATGAACAGCCATCGTTTCAAGGGTCTCATCCAAAGTACCGCTGACCTCGCCGGCCTCTATCATGTTTATCAGCATGGCAGGCAGCTTTTTCTCATGCAGTCGCATGGCATCGGATAGGCTGTTGCCCTTCTGAACGACCTCATATATATTTGAAAGTATACTCTTCAGCTTTTTATTCTCTGTCTGCTGGCTCAACATATTGAGCCCTTGTACCAAAGGTACGCCTGCCCTAAGGATGGCGGCAAACTGCTTACAGAACAGTGAAATATCCTTACTGCCGATCTTCGATAGGAAAGATAGATCATTTATGTCCTTCTGGCTCGGCAGCTCTTTTATTTCCAGCTGAAAGAAGTTTTTCTGTCTTATCATGTCAACGACAGCGTCTTTATTTATAGCTTCATACACTCCTTCTATGACCCTGCCTGACATATTCACAGCTTTATACTGGTACTTAGGAATGATAACCACCCTCTTTCATATTAGAACAGGCTTTTTCTCATATATTCCGGATCTACGCAGTGCATAAGGGCATCTTCTCTTGAAATCAGCTGCTTATTGTACAGCTCGATAATAGCATCATCCATAAGCTTCATCCCCTTGCTAGCGCTTGTTTGGATGACATTGTTGATCTGGTGTATCTTTGCCTCGCGTATGATATTTCTTATTGCGGCATTGACAACCATCGTTTCAACAGCAGCAACACGGCCTTTTCCATCTCTTCTAGTAATAAGCTGCTGCGATATAACGCCTTGCAGCAGCATAGAGAGCTGTACCCTTACCTGCTGCTGCTGGTGGGGCGGAAAGGCGTCAATGATCCTGTCGATCGTTTTGGTAGCACCCACCGTATGAAGCGTGCTAAGCACAAGGTGGCCGGTCTCGGCCGCGGTAAGCGCTGTGGCTATGGTCTCCAGGTCCCTCATCTCGCCTATCAGTATGATGTCAGGGTCCTGGCGCAAGGCTGCGCGCAAGGCATTGGCAAAGCTCTTCGTGTCACTGCCGACCTCTCTTTGGTTAACGATGCTCTTTTTATGCCTGTGCAGATACTCGATCGGATCCTCGATGGTTATAATATGCTTGTCCCAGTTGTTGTTGATGTAATCTATCATGCTGGCCAGGGTAGTCGACTTCCCGCTGCCAGTAGGCCCTGTCACCAGGATTATCCCCCTGCTGAGGTGAGTCAGCTCTCTTACCACTGAAGGCAGGCCGAGCTCCTCAAAAGGCGGGATCTTCGAGTTTACAAGCCTCAAGGCAGCGCTATAGCTGTTGCGCTGCTTGTAGGCATTTACCCTGAATCGCTGAAGTCCGGGCATCGAAAATGAAAAGTCCACTTCTCCCTTTTTAGTCAGCAGGCCGAACTGGGCGTCATTGCACAGCTCCCTGACGAGCGTCTTTGTATCATCAGGCAGGAGGATCTTGTCATCTATGTGTACGAGCTTGCCGTGTATCCGGTATGTACATGGCACACCAACAGTTATGTGTATGTCAGAAGCTTTTAGATCCGATGCAGTCTTCAGTATTTCGTAGAGATTCATATCATGACCCCTTCTGTATCTTATTGTGAGTATGCTACACTCAATACTTCACTGACAGAAGTAGTGCCGTTTTCAAGTAGTTTGATGCATTCCTGCTTTAGCGTGGTCATTCCTGTCTTAATTGAATACTCAGTAAGATCGCTTACTGAGGCATTTTTGGCTATCATTTCCCTGTGGCCATTGTTTATGACCAGGACCTCGTGGACAGCCAATCTGCCCTTATAGCCTGTGTTATTGCAGTAGCTGCAGCCCACCGGCTTTTTGTACACCTGGTCCTCCTTGTCCACTCCCAGCAGTTTGAGTTCATGGGCTGGCGGTTTGTAATCCACTGCACATCTCGGGCAGAGCTTTCTCACCAGCCTTTGGGATATGACACCCACAAGTGATACGGCAACCATGAACGGCTCTATGCCCATATCGATCAGCCTTGATATGGAGCTGACAGCATCATTGGTATGCAAGGTGCTCAATACAAGGTGGCCGGTTATGGCAGCCCTCATAGCTATATCTGCGGTCTCCGAATCCCTGATCTCTCCCAGCATGATAATATCAGGGTCTTGCCTTAAGAATGATCTGAGCGCGCTTGCAAAGGTAAGGCCTGCCTTGACATTGACCTGCACCTGATTCAGGCCCGGTATCAGGTATTCGACCGGGTCCTCTACTGTAACTATGTTCTCTGATATCTTGTTGAGCTCGCTCAGCATAGTATATAGGGTCGTTGATTTGCCGCTTCCGGTCGGGCCTGTTATAAGGATTATCCCATGAGGGTTCATAAGCAGTCTGTCGAATTTCTCAAGGTTCTCCTTGGTAAAGCCCAGCTTTTCCTTTGGGATCAGGAAGTTGGACTTGTCCAGGATCCTGATTACAACTTTTTCTCCATGGACTGTAGGCAGTGTAGACACACGAAGGTTGAGCTGCTTGTCCCTGACCGTCAGATCACACCTGCCGTCCTGTGGGATCCTTTTCTCTGCAATGTTCAGACCCGACATTATCTTTATACGAGTAATCACTGCAGAATGAGCATTCTTAGGTATGGTTTGAAAGAGCTGCAGCTTGCCGTCGATCCTGTAACGGACCCTCACCTCGTTCTCCATTGGCTCTATGTGGATATCGCTGGTTCCTTCCAGCACCGCTTGCTCAATCATAGTATGGACCAGCCTGACAATTGGTGCGCTGTCAACCTCAAGCTGCTGCTCACTTGCCGTGCTTTCAGCAGACTGTATCCCGGATTCCTGCTGGAATTCCTTTATGGCCTTGTCTGCCTCTTCGCTGCCGTACAGCTGGTTGATCGCTGAAGTGATAGAGTCAACATAGGATAATACAGGAGCGATCTCCATTTTTGCCACGAGTTTGAGGTCCTCGATAGCGATAAAATCAAGTGGGTCCTCCATTGCAACATACAGCATGCCATTCTCGATTTTGACCGGTACTACCTTATATTTTTCAGCAATCTGATATGGAACCAGCTTCTGCATATCAGGGCTGATTTCTATATTGTGAAGATCTATAAAGGGAATGCCCAGCCGGAACTCCAATACCTCTAATAGTTGCCGCTCATCTACGAAGTTGTTTTTCACCAGGATCGTACCGAGCCGTCCGCCCTGTTCCTTTTGAATATGCAAGGCCTTTGCCAGCTGTACCTCGTCTATGATACCGGATTCCAGCAGAAAATCACCCAGCTTTTTTCTTTTTCTAGACGTATCCCACACCCCCTATCCGGCAGAGTCGACAGCCTTATGCTGTCAATTTGCTGAAATACTCCTTATTGTTAATGAAAAAGTCAATGCTTTCCAACAGCTCATCGCTGGACATGGTTTTGAACTTTATGGTGTCACCATTGTAGTCAAGATACAATATATCATGGATACCGGCCTGGACACTTGTAAAGCCGGAGGATATGATCCCATTGCCCCATTGCTTCAATGCTGAAACTGAAACTATGTTGTCATTGATGAGCATCCTATTGGCCAGGAAAACCAGTTCATCCGATAACTGATACAGGCCGTTCTTCTGGCTCAACAGCCCTAACGGCACAAGCCTTTCCAGTGCGTCCTGCACTTGCTTGTAGCTTAGGTTTGTATACTCTCCTATCACTTGATTGATGATATGTACAAACCATTGAATGCTTGAACTCGTGCTGTTTATAGTCCTCCAAATCTTATTGTAGCCATACAGGTTTTGGTCGTAGGGGATTTCATCTATCAATGCTCTTAGGCAAAGCTTTCTTTCAAGGTCTATTATCGCTGCTATGACAAGCGCTTCTTCGATATCGAAGTCGTGGTTGAAATCAAGACTTTTCAAGTTGCTTTTTCCAATAAACTTGGCTATGGTATCCATTAAGCTGTCCGGGCTCTCTTCGTCGGTAACTACTATATCATCAGTCATATAGGTAGCATATATGCACTTGGTGTATGTGGCGTCATAGTATAAGCTATGCTTGTACAAGCCGGCTCCGCCAGTCAGAAGCAGGTTCACTGCGGCGGCTGGCTTGGCTACCACTGTCAGCATATCATGCAAAGACCGGACAATGCTGCCGTCATTGCCCAATATGCCGGTCTCCTTTAGATAATCTATCTCTTCTGAAGACAAATTCTTATCCGGTTGAAGTGCAAAGGGAGATATGCTGTTTTTTTCATCAAAATATTGTGCCAGCCCCTCAAACAAGGTCTTGTTCACGGTAAATTTGCTCATTTGCTTGTCCTCCTGTTATCACGTGGTTAAATAAGGTGCGCCTGTAAGCATATGTTTATTCGCTGCTTAAGACGCGTTCGCTTTTTTTCCTTACCAGATCTGCTATGGCCTTTAACAGGACTTCCTCATCGTTTGCATGTTTTTTGTCCGATCTGTCATTTCTAATAAGATCCAGCATTGAGATCGACCTGGCCTGTTGCCTGTTAATGAGGGCAAGACCGGAAATATTTTTGATGCTCCTGTGCACCGTATGTCCGTTCCATTTTGTTTCATCCTTACCAGGCTTACTTTCGGGGGATATATATGCGCAAGCTATGCTGTACAACAAATCAAGATCCAGATCAAGATCGTTTTTGCTTTCATCATTGCTCATTATCAGCCTTGTTGCAGCAACACGGCTGACCTTGATACCTCTTGTCTGATTCAGCTCCACTAGTTGGTTGTTGCCGCCAAACCTGCTTGCATATGTGTGTACAGGCCTGTCCGGCAATATCTTCTTGGGCAGGCCGAAATCAGACAACTCTGCCGCTTCAGGTATACTGTTTGAACCCATATCAGGCTGATCTTCGGCAGCCTCTTCAACCATAGCTGCTTCACTTGCCTCGTATATGGACAGATCTTTATCTGCATCGGATTTCCCATCTTCGCCATGCTCTGGGGCAACAAGCTCAGTTAACTCCTGGCTTTCATCCGCTACATCACCATCTGCTGAGATAGCGGGATTTGCTTCTTTTTCATCTTCCAGTTCTTCTCCTGTTGCCATCTTGCCAGCATATTGCTCTGCTTGAGCCCATGTCTCGTTCGTATAAAGTTCTTCATCTGCTGTTACATCTTCCGTAAAAAGTCCTTCCCTGGTCGGAGCTGCTTCACCATACTGCCCGTCATCTACTGATAGCTCTTGATATGACCCTGTGCTGAATGCGGTATCATCCGGATTGGCTTCCTTATCTTCGAAGGTCTCATCTGTGTCATTAGTGGCATATGTATCATTGATATAAGGCTCATTGGTGTAAGATGCTTCACCTGCAGGTGATCGCTCAGATGCATTAAACTCATCCTGATCGCCGGATCCTATGTCTGTCTCATCCGACATAAGATCAGGTGCTTCATCATTCGCTGTCTCCTCATCTATAAAATCAGCATATTCATCCAGATATGATCCCTTATATCCGTCATTTGCAGGAATATCTTCTAAGTCCGCCATTACAAGATCCGGATATTCTTCATCTGTGAGCAATTCAGAATCATCTGTGCTTTCAGGTGCAGCTTCTTCGTCCGTGTCTACGATGCTTGAGCTGTATGAACTGAATGTCTGCAGGAAACGTTCGAACTCGTCCAAAAGCGAATCAGCATTCTTCGATTCACCCGGACGGGCTTTAGTGGCATCAGAATTCGACTCGCTGATAGGTTTGAGCTCTTCCTTTTCAGGCTTGACTACTTTAAATTTTGGCTGTCCGGGCTGTTCACCCTGGTGCTTTTCGTTTTCCTTGGCATAGCTGTCAAAAATCAGGTCAACCTCTCTGGACAGAGCCTCATCATCCAACAATAAAGCGTCGCTTTCTGCTTCAGATTCGCACCGGCTGTCTTTGGTTTTCTTGATATGATTTTCACTCCTGAATGGTATGACTTGGCCTTTTTTATCGGCTTCCATGTGTACATTGACTACATTGAGTATATTCTCTTTCTTATAGGGCTTTATAACGAAATCCTTGGCACCGGCTTTGATAGCTTCTACGATCACTCTCTTCTGGCTGAGAGCTGAGCACATGATGATGTTGATATTTGGATTGATCTTCAGGATCTCCTTGACAGCTGTAAGACCGTCCATTTTTGGCATGGTTATATCCATAAAAACAAAAGACGGGCTTTTTTCTTTTACCATATCAATAGCTTCATAACCGTCATTTGCTTCACCGACTATCGTATAGCCTTCATTCTTCAATATATCAGTCAAAATGCCCCGCGAAAATTTGGAATCGTCAACGACCAGAAAGGTATATTTGGGTTTGGGTTTGGGTTTGGAAACAGGTTCTGACGAAATCTTCGGCTTATTTTCATCGGAATCAAAGGATCTAAAAAGCCTCATTTTAAATATCTCCTTTGTATATGTAAAGTAAATATATGCGACACAAATTGATAGAGTTCTAAATGAATAGTGTGGATATTGCGAAAATCCAGTTTAATCTCTAGATTCGATCAACTTTTTTGGTATTTATAATAATAGTACATTTTGTAAATGAAAACAATAGATAAACACAAATAAAGTTAATTTTTTGAAGCTAGCTCCAGAGCTCCCTGTCTAAGCTACGGTACTGTATAGCTTCGGCCAGATGATGGTCAAGAATCCTTTCCTCTCCATCCAAATCAGCTATTGTCCGTGCCACCTTGAGTATCCTGTCATAAGCCCTGGCGCTCAAAGACAGCATTTTAAAGGCTTCCTTCAGCATCAAAAGCTGTGTATCGTTCAGCTTGCAGTATTTGGGCAATTGCTTGGAACTGAGCTGGGAATTGCAGAAAATGCCCTCACTTTTGTAGCGTTCGAGCTGGATGTTTCGGGCTCTGTCGACATCTTGTTTCATCTCCTGTGATGACTCGCCCCTGGAATCGCCGGTCAGTTTTTCAAAGGGGATCGGGCTTACCTCCATATGGATATCGAACCTGTCCAGTAACGGGCCTGACAGCTTGCTCATATATCTGGATATCTGCCCGGGTGTACAGGAGCATTCATGGCCGGGATCTCCAAAATATCCGCAGGGGCATGGGTTCATGCTTCCTACCAGCATGAACTTGGCTGGAAAAACCGCCGTACCATTTGCCCTGGAAACTGTGATCTGCCCATCCTCAAGTGGCTGTCGCAGCACTTCAAGAACATCTCTCTTATACTCAGGGAGTTCATCGAGAAAGAGGACACCATGATGAGCCAGACTGATCTCGCCGGGCATTGGAATCCTTCCCCCGCCTACCAGAGCGATGCTGGAAATGGTATGATGAGGCGCTCTGAAAGGCCTTTGCTTTATAAGCCCCAGAGCCGGGTTCAAAGCTCCGGCAGCACTGTAGATTTTGGTTATCTCCAAAGCTTCTGAGTATGTCAGGTCAGGAAGGATAGAGGGCAGACGCCTGGCCAGCATCGTCTTACCAGTGCCCGGACTGCCGATCATGATTATGTTGTGCCCGCCGGCTGCTGCAATTTTCAAGGCACGCTTGGCGTTTTCCTGTCCCTTTACATCCAAGAAATCCTCTGCAGGGTCAGTGTCGACATGAAACTCATTGTCCTCGATTTGCTTAAATTCTTTCAACGGTGCTTTGCCATTCAAGGCTGCAACAAGCTCCCCCAGTGTTTCAAAGGGGTAAATGGCCATACCTTTGACATGGCTGGCTTCCGGTGCATTTGCTACAGGCAGGACAGCGGAGCTCTCACTGTCAGATGCTGACAGGAGCATGGGCAGCACACCACTGACGGGACGTATAGAACCGTCCAGGGACAGCTCGCCCAGGTATACAGGATCAAAGCCATTGTCAGGTATCTGGCCGGTCGCCTTAAGGATCCCCACTGCTATTGGAAGGTCATAAGCCGAACCTTCCTTACGGGTATCGCCAGGAGCCATGTTAACGGTTATGCGTCTTACCAGGAACTCAAATCCGCTGTTCTTTATAGCGGACCGGACCCTTTCCCTTGATTCTTTGACAGCCATATCGGCCAGTCCTACGATTTCAAAGCTTGGCAGGCCGTTTGAAATGTCGACCTCTATATCTATTGAGTACCCTCTGATGCCGAAAAGCCCGGTGCTTTTGACCTTGGCCAGCACGGGTTTACCTCCTCTCAGGCGAATCTGCCGGTAAAGCTACGCCTATGCAAGGGCGACAAGCCAAGTCTTTTGATCGCTGCTTCGTGTTCTGCTGTGCCATAGCCTTTATGCTTCTCAAAGCCATATCCCGGATAGATGGCGGAATAATCATTCATAAGCCTGTCCCTTATCACCTTGGCTATGATCGAAGCGGCGGCTATCGATTGAGATCTCCTGTCACCGCCTATGATAGACAGCTGTGGGATCGGGTGGTCATCCAAGCGGACCGCGTCTATAAGCAGATAATCAGGCCGGATATTGCAGCGCTCTATAGCCTGCTGCATAGCTTCCCTGGTAGCATTCAAGATGTTGACTTCATCGATCCTATTATTATCTACTATCCCTACTCCGATGGAAACCGCCTTTTCAAATATCTCATCATATAGGGCCTCTCGTTTGGCAGGAGTCAGCTTTTTGGAATCATCAACACCGGCAATGATGAGTCCTTTTGGAAGTACCACGCAGGCAGCTACTACAGGACCTGCCAAAGGGCCCCTTCCAGCCTCGTCTATCCCCCCAACCAGTGTCCATCCCTCGTTCCAGAGCCTTCTTTCAAAAACCAGGAGCTGTTCGGACTTTTCTTTCGAGCGTGACTCGGCTTCCTTGGTTCTAATGTATTTATCAAACAGCTTTTTGACACTTTTACGTTCGTCGGCTTTGAGCGCTTCCAGGAGTTCTTTTGAGGGTGTGCTTTCTTCGATGATCTGAGCTAATTTATCTACAGTAAGACCCGATATGTCCAAAAAAATCCCCTCCATTTAACTTTAAATATTCGATGCCCTTGTCGAATATCCTCTCAGTGTTAAAAAGAAGGGAGGATCATAGATCATTATCCGGCAGTTCCAGGGTCGTAGCACCCAAAAGACCGGCCTGGTATTCATTTAATATGACTCTCGCGCATCTCTCGGTGTCAGGGACCATGCCCGGCTTGAGCATACCCCTTTTAGCAGCTATCGCTTCCAGGAGCTTATGGCCGTCCTGATTCAAGTCCTCAAGCTTGTATCGCTCCGATAAGTGCCGGGGATACAAACAAGTCATATCTTCCAGGAAATGCGCTGCAACTTCTTCAATATCGATTATTTCTTCCTTGATTGAACCTATATAGGCGAGGTGCAGGCCGGTCCTGGCATTGTCAAGTCTCGGCCACAGCATACCGGGAGTATCCAGAAGCTCAAAGTACGGGGTTATCCTGACCCACTGCCTGGCCTTGGTGACCCCTGGCTTGTCTCCGGTTTTAGCCTTGGCAGCACCTGCGATGCTGTTTATAAAGGTGGACTTGCCAACATTCGGGATACCTACCACCATAGCACGGATAGTCTTGTTGATACCCTTGCGCTGTTTGATTTCCAGCTGCTTTGCTTTGGCAAGATCAAAGAGAAGGTCTCTGACCCTCTTAATGTCCGTGTTGTTCAAGGCATTAGCAGCGATAGCTTTTATGTTTTGCTTTTCGAAGTGATTCAGCCATGTTTCTGTTTTGGTTTTATCTGCATAGTCGCTCTTATTTAACACTACATAACGGACCTTGCCCGCATACAGGGCGTTGAAATCCGGATTTGAGCTGCTGGAAGGCGCTCTGGCATCCAAGAGTTCTATCACCATATCAACAAGTTTCAGGCTTTCCTGCATCATCTGCTTTGCCTTGGCCATATGCCCGGGATACCAGTTTATATTCATTGCCGCCACCTCCCTGTGATGTAGGTTGCCTACCTGATTATTGATATCTTATTTATAGGCCATATCCTGAAAATAGCTTTGCCCTTAATGTTTTTCCCAGGTATAAGGCCTACCTCGCCGTCTCTGGAATCCTTGCTGTTATTGCGGTTATCGCCCAGCACAAAATACATGCCTTCAGGGATCTTAAGCTCATCATAATCCTGCATGGGAGGTGCAAGGATATAGTTTTCGGTCAGCGGGACGCCGTTCACATATACTGTGCCGTCTGTAATACGCACCGTTTCGCCCGGAAGGCCGATAACCCGCTTAACATAGTTTACCCTCTGGTCCTTCGGTGTCCTGAACACTATGATGTCACCTCGCCTGGGTGTGCCAAGCAGATATCCGGTTTTATACAAGATCACTCTTTCATTGTTGTTGAGTGTGGGACGCATGGAAGAGCCTTCGACCAGAACCGTCTCAATTATGAATGCCCGGATCAGAAGGGCGGCTATAACCGCTGTCATCAGTGAAAAGACCCAGCCTTTAAGCTCCCTGATAGCATCAGATTTTAAAAAGTCCTGCAACTAAAGCACCTGCCTGATTTGAGACAAAATCAATATGGGACTGTCTCCAGTCCCATACCTTTTGCTTATACTCGTTTTTCTTTGACCTTGGCTGCTTTTCCGACTCGATCTCGCAGATAAAACAGCCTTGCTCTTCTGGCCTTACCCTTACGTACAACCTCAATATGGCTGATCCTCGGAGAATGCAAAGGGAAGGTCCTCTCTACACCTACACCATAGGTTACCCTGCGGACTGTAAAGGTCTCACTTACGCCGCCACCGCTGCGCTTTATAACGATGCCCTCAAATGCCTGGAGCCTTTCACGGCTGCCTTCTACGACCTTTACAAACACCCTGACGGTGTCACCGACTTCAAACTCCGGTATGTCTTTCCTCAGTTGCTCCTGTTCAATGGTTTTGATAAGATCCACCGGTTCCAACCTCCTTCTCATGAAGCGTTCATATCCCGATATACAGGAAAGCGGACCGCTTGTTCTAGTCACTCGCTAGATTATACCATATGGCAATCATGCGTGCAATAGCTCATTTCAATTATTCATATACTTCCGGCTTCTTTATAAGCTCCTGCTTTATTGCTTCCAGAAGCTTTCTGTCATCATCACTCAACTCCGCCTTATTCAACAGATCAGGCCGCTTTTGCAAGGTATTGAGCAGGCTCTGCTTTCTGCGCCACTTTGTGATCTCCTTGTGGTTTCCTGATATGAGCACCTCAGGCACCTTATCTCCCTTATAGTCCTGCGGACGGGTGTACTGAGGGTATTCCAGCAATCCTCCGGTATGGGACTCTTCTGCTATTGATTCCTGGCTTCCCAGAACCCCTGGCAGGAGTCGGGTCACACAATCAATGAAAACCATAGCGGGCAGTTCTCCGCCTGTCAAAACATAGTCGCCTATCGACAGCTCCATATCGACATATCTGTCTATGACCCGCTGATCTATGCCTTCATAGTGGCCACACAGCAGGACTACACCGCTAAGTCCCGCAAACTCGGCAGCCATTGCCTGATCAAGCAGTCTGCCCTGAGGCGACATGTATATCACTCTGGGCTTTTCTTCCTGATATTTCGATAGAACGAAATCCAGTGCATCATATAACGGCTGGGGTGCCATGACCATGCCAGCACCCCCGCCATAAGGGTAATCATCGACTTGTTTGTGCTTGTTGGCTGCAAAATCCCTGATGTTATATATGTTGAGCTCTACTATATTGTTGGCAACAGCTCTTCCAATGATACTTGTCGATATAAAGGGTCCGAACAGCTCAGGGAAAAGGGTCAGCACGTCAAACTTCATCGTCAAGCAGCCCCTCCATATTCGTAAGATCTACTGTCACAAGCCCTGCTCTGATGTCTATATTCTTGACAACCGACTTCAGGGCAGGTATGAGGACTTCTCCTTTATTGCCCTTGACTACATACACATCATTGCTGCCGGTTTGTATCACATCCGTCAAGGTTCCTAAAGTATTCCCCTGTATGGTTTTGACGCTGCTGCCTATCAGGTCGCCTATGAAATAGCTGTCTTCAGGCAGAGCGATGGCCTCACTGCGGGGTATCCAGAAATACTGGTTCCTCAGGGCTGACGCAGACTCAATCGAATCCACACCGGACAGCTTAAGGTACACAAAGCCCTTGTCATATCTGGTGCTTTTTATGTGGTACTCCTTATAGCCGTCTGCTTGCTTGACATATACCCTCTCCAGCTTGTCAAACCTGGCAGGTTCATCGGTAAGGGGCTTGACCTTCAACTCACCCTTTAAGCCATGAGGCTTTAATACAATGCCTACCGAAAAATGAGTCAGCATTTAATCTTCTCCTCAAAGAAAAAGGATTGAGCTGCCCCAACCCTTATAAAATCTCAACTGTGACTTTTTTCTTCTCTTTAGCTGCAGCCGCTTTTACAACTGTCCTTACAGCCTTTGCGATACGTCCCTGCTTGCCGATGACTTTTCCCATGTCTTCAGGTGCAACCCTCAGTTCAAGCCTGATGGTATTTTCGTCTTCTATTTTCTGTACATCGACCTGTTCGGGATGATCTACCAGTGATTTTGCAACAAACTCAAGCAATTCAACCATACAAAATCCTCCTATAGAACACCGTTTTTCTTGAGTAAAGCCCTAACGGTGTCAGTCGGCTGTGCACCTTTTCTCAACCATTCCCTTGCCTTTTCGGCATCGATTTTGATCTCGGAAGGATTGGTATTGGGATTGTAATATCCAATTTCCTCTATAAACCTGCCATCCCTTGGATAGCGCGAGTCTGCAACAACTACGCGATAAAAAGGAGATTTTTTTGCACCCATCCTTTTCAATCTCATTTTAACTGCCATGTTTCTCACCTCCACTGTTGTTATATTTATTCCTAAAACGGTTGTAAACCGTTGGTCGGCTCACATAAAGGGTAATCTGAACTTACCACGCTTCATTCCTTTTCCGCCGGTCATCTGCTTCATGAGCTTCTTTAGCTCTTCATAGGACTTCAATAGCTGGTTCACATCCTGTATGCGCGTGCCGCTCCCTGCAGCTATACGCTTCCTCCGGCTGGCATTTATAATGGATGGATCGAGCCGCTCCTGTCTGGTCATAGACCTGATAATTGCCTGGGTACGCGGGATCTGCTTTTCGTCTATCTTAAGTCCGCCAAGCTTCTTGGAGCTCATGCCCGGGATCATCGAAAGCAGGTCGCTTATGGATCCCATTTTCTGAAGCTGCTCTAATTGCTCAAGATAGTCATCCAGGGTAAAGGTCTGAGTGCGGAGCTTCTTTTCCATCTCCTGGGCTTTTTTCAGGTCAATGCTGGCCTGCGCTTTCTCTATTATTGTGAGAACATCTCCCATGCCCAGTATACGGGATGCCATCCTGTCCGGATGGAAAACCTCAAGGTCATCAAGCTTTTCGCCGATACCTGCAAACTTGATTGGCTTGCCTGTTACAGCTTTTGCCGACAGCGCTGCTCCACCCCTGGTGTCGCCGTCGAACTTTGTCAGTATCATACCGTCTATGCCAAGCTGCTCATTGAAAGCCTTGGCTACATTAACTGCATCCTGTCCGGTCATAGCATCTACTACAAGCAGGATCTCATGGGGCTTGACTGCAGCCTTTATCGCTTTCAGCTCATCCATCAGCTCTTCATTGATATGGAGCCTGCCTGCAGTATCTATTATGACCACATCATGCAGGTTTTCCCTGGCATAATCAAGGGCTTTACTTGCTATAACAACAGGATCCGCCTGGTCCATCACAAAGACATGTGTATCGACTTTCTCTCCAACTACCTGTAGCTGCTTTTTGGCAGCCGGCCTGTATATGTCACATGCTACAAGCAAGGGCTTGCGGCCCTGCTTTTTCAAATATAGCGCAAGCTTGCCCGCGTGGGTGGTTTTTCCCGCACCCTGCAGGCCGGCAAGCATTATGATCGTCGGCGGTTTAGAGGCGATGACCAGTTTGCTTTGAGTGCCACCCATCAGGGCTGTCAGCTCTTCTTTTACTATCTTTATTACCTGCTGTCCGGGAGTTAGGCTTTCCATTATCTCATGACCTACTGCACGGTCAGTTATTCTTTTGACCAGATCCTTTACAACTATAAAGTTGACATCAGCTTCAAGCAGGGCTATCCTCACATCGCGCATAGCCTCTTTTACGTCTTTTTCGTTCAGCTTGCCCTTACCTGTAAGCTTTTTAAACGCGGATTGGAGCTTTTCAGACAAACCTTCAAAGGCCAAAGGTTCAACCTCCTATTAAATTATTGACCAGGTCTCCTATTTCCAGAATGGCTGTGTCCAGCATGTCCCCCTCTTCGTTATCTGTCCGGTCACGGATCAGCACCAGCTTGTCACGCGTCTTTTCCAGGGCCGCTCGGATCCTGCCGAGCTTTTCAAGTAATTTCAGCTTTTCCTCGGTCTCACTTAGGGTATGCTCTGAGCGCTTAAGTATGTCATAAACACCCTGTTTGCTGATACCGACATTATCTGCGATCTCCTGTAGTGACAAATCGTAGTTGTAGTACTGATCCAATACCAGCCTTTGCTTGTCCGTAAGTAGCTCTCCGTACAAGTCCAACAGCAAGGCCATCTCGGTGCGCTTATCCATATAACATATCACCTGTGAAATTATTTGTCTGGCCTGCCTAACTCATGATCAAAAAGCCGTCAAGTAAAAATACTTAACGGAAAGATTATATACCACTCAATATGACCTAGTCAAGAGAAATTATTCAAGCAAAGCATCGGAAAAAGATTTGGGATCAAAAGGCTGCAGGTCATCCATCTGCTCGCCTACTCCTACGAAGTAGATTGGAAGATCAAGTTGAGCTTTTATAGCAACTGCGATACCGCCCTTGGCCGTTCCGTCGAGCTTAGTCAGGACGATGCCTGTAATGCCTACGACTTCATTGAACTCTGTTGCCTGAGAAATGGCATTCTGCCCTGTAGTAGCATCGATGACCAGCAGGACCTCCTTGCTAGCTTCCGGCATCTCCCTGTCAATTATGCGGTTTATCTTATCGAGCTCATTCATAAGATTCTTCTTATTATGGAGCCTGCCTGCCGTATCACAGATAAGCACATCCATCTTTCTGGATTTCGCTGCCTGTATCGCATCAAATACGACAGCACCGGGGTCTGCCCCCTCCATATGACGAATCAACGGCACGCCGGCCCTGTTACACCAGATTTCAAGCTGTTCGGCCGCAGCAGCTCGGAATGTATCCGCTGCCGCTACAATGACCCTTTTCTCTTCAGCCTTAAGCAGACTTGCCAGCTTTCCAATGGTAGTGGTCTTCCCTACACCGTTTACCCCTACCACAAGGATCACCGCCGGACTGTTCAGCTCAAACCCTTTGCTGCCTTCGCTTAAAATATGGGCGATTTTTTCCTTGAGCATGTTCTTTATGCGGGCAGCGTCTCCGATCTTATCTTCCCTGACCTGCTTTTTCAAGCTTTCTATTATATCATTTGCGGTCCTGACACCCATATCCGATATGATAAGGGTCTCTTCCAGGTCATCAAAGAATTCATCATCGATTTCCTTGTAATAATTTATCAGCTCATCGACCCTGCTCATGATATTGCTCCTGGTTTTGGCCAGGCCTTCCTTCATTTTGGCAAATATGCTCTTTTTGTTCTCCATTTTCCACCTCATCAATACCTTTGGTCTATATCAGCTCACCATTTCATCAAACCTGACCGATATCAGCCTGGACACACCCTTTTCCTCCATGGCAATGCCATACATAATATCACTTACTTCCATTGTTCCCTTCCGGTGTGTAATAATGATGAACTGTGTGCCCTTAAGCTCCTTAATGAAGCGGCTGAATTGATAGACGTTGGTGTCATCCAGAGCTGCATCTATCTCATCCAGTACACAAAAAGGCGTAGGTTTATGCTTCAATATTGCAAAAAGGATCGCAATAGCCGTCAGGGCTTTTTCACCGCCTGAAAGCAAGGACAGGCTTTGCAGCTTTTTCCCCGGTGGCTGAGCAATGATATCTATGCCACATGAGAGAACATCATTCTCATCCTCGAGCACAAGCTCCGCGTGGCCACCTCCGAAGAGCTCCCTGAAGGTTTCATCGAAGTACTTGTTGATTATGGCAAACTCCTCTCTGAACTTCTTGTCCATGGTTATAGTTATGTCTTTAATTACCTTTTTCAGGTCTTCGATCGCTGCCAGAAGATCCTCCCTCTGACTGGTCAGGAATGTATATCTGTCGCTGATCCGCTGGTATTCACCAATGGCATTGACATTGACTTCACCAAGTGCCGCTATGTCGTTTTTGATTTTTAGGATCTCCTGGTTTATTGCAGTCAGAGTCAGGCTCTCATCCTTGAATTTCAGAGCATTGCTATAAGTGATCTCATACTCGTTCCATATGTTGGCCTGAAAGTTCTCAAGCTCTGCTTCAAGCCTGGAAGTCTGTACTTCAAACTGATGTTTTTTAATGGTCAGCTCTTCAATCGACAGACTCCATGCCTTAATATCCTTTTCAAGCTCAGAAAGCTGCTTCTCATTTGCACTGTAAGCTTCTTCATTATTTTTTATCAGTGCTGAAAGCCCTATGGCATCCTCTTCAGCCTGCCTGAGGCTTTCCTGTGTTTTGGATGAATCCAGCCTTATCCTCTTCTCCTCATCAGAGTTCAAGGTGCGTTGCTGCTCTTTCAGGAGGATATCCCGCTTATACCCGGCCCTTTCATCTTCAGCCCGCTTCATCCGGTCGCATAGTGACTGGATCTCCTGGCTTAGTGAAGCAATTTTCACACGTATATCCGATGCTTCTCTGTTTAGCTCTTCCTTCTGGCCGGCAAGTATTTTGGTGAAATCTTCGGATAGCCTTGCAGCCTCGCTTATATCGGCATTTTTACTTTCAAGCGCCTTAAGCTCAGATTCTGCATTTTTGATCAGTTCGTTGACTTCTTTTTTGTTCTGGGCGATAGTGTTGTTTTCCGCCTCAAGAGCTGCCATTTCCCTGTCAGCATGGGCGATCAGTGATAAGCTAGTATTACGGGCCTCCTCTTCCTTGGCCTTCTGCATCGTTTCCTGCTTAAGGTCGTTTTCCAGGATATCCAGGGCTTCTTTATTGGCCTTGTGGGAATAATAAAGCTCTGCCTGCTCTGCCTGCTGTTTCTCAAGTAAGGCTTCAAGGGCCTGGATAGTATCCGCCAGCTCAATCAGCTCACGATTTCGTCCAAGGATGCTTGAACCTTTGGACCCGTTGCTTCCTCCTGTCATGGACCCTCCCGCATTGATTATATCTCCGTCCAGGGTCACGATCCTAAAGGTGTGAGAAAATCTTCTGGCTATCCTTATGGCTGCATCCAGATCTTCTGCTATGACCACACGGCCAAGCAGGTACCCTATTATCTCACTGTATTTTTTCTCGCAGGTTACAAGCTCTGAAGCTATCCCGATACATCCCTTCATGCTGATTACGCTTCTTTCATCAGCATTCAGGTACCTGCCGCGCACAGTTGATATAGGCAAGAATGTTGCGCGGCCATAATTGTTGACTTTAAGGAATTCTATCAGGGCTTTTGCATCTTCTTCATTTTCAGTCACTATATGCTGAAGGCTCGGGCCAAGCACGGTTTCGATCGCTGTCTCATATTGCCTGGGTACACTTATTATTGAAGCTACTGCCCCGCACACCCTTCCGGCAAGCTCATGGTTTTTGCTGCAAGCCAGTAGGATCTCCCTTACGCTCTTGTTGAAGCCTTCATAACCCTTTACCATATCATCCAGAAGCTTATACCTGGATTTTTGGCCTTCAAGCTGCTGTTTAGTTTGCTGGATGGTCGAGTCCATAGCTGCAAGGGTATGTTTTGTATCACGAATCAGCTGTTCAAGGCTTTGCTTATGGAGTTGCTTATCACATATACGCTGGCTGGTTAACATAATATTATTATGTATACTAGCAAGCTTGTCCATCAGTTCAGCCTTGCTCTGCTCTTTTTCCCTGTACAGGCTCACTATCTGCTGTTGCCTGTTGACCAGGTGGTCTTCCATCGTACGAAACCGCGTCAGCTTTTCTCTGCATTCAGATATTTTATTTAATACCTCGATAATGCTCCCTTTCGATTCTTCGATCGCTTTCTGCTTTTCTGCCAGTTTCGTATCCAGCAGTGTTATATCGGATACCAGCTGTTTGAGCCTGGTTTCATTATCGGCCAATTCTTTCTTTTTCCCATCCAATATCGCAGTCAGTTCAGCCAACTCTTTGTCCTTTGCTTCTGCAGCTTGCTTATCACCCGCTATTTCATCTACCAGGCGCTGGTTATCCTTTTCAAGCTGTTTCAGCTTTTCATGATAAAGGTTGAGCTCACCTCTTAACCGTTCTGCGGTGTTGATAAGATCAAAATGCTGCTTTTTGAGCCTGTCAGTCTCGTCTTTGAGCCGGTTAAGCTCATCAGATACTTTGATCTTCTCCTGCTCTTTCAGCTCCAGCTCGTCTTTTCTTTTCAAAATCTCAGCATGCAGCTGCTCTGACTGGGTCTTGAGCAGGCCTATCCTATCCGAATGGCGGTTGTATTGGTGCAAAAACTGGTTTATCTCCAGCAGCTTCAGCCTGTCCTTGTACTTAAGGTAAACCTTCGCTATCGCTGCCTGTTCCTGTAATGGCTCCAGCTGCAGTTCAAGCTCTGCTATTATATCTTCTACCCGGGTGAGGTTTTCATAAGTTTTTTCTAGCTTTCTTTCGGCTTCCTCCCGTCGGGTTTTATACTTTACTATACCTGCTGCTTCCTCAAATATGTATCGCCGTTCTTCAGAACGGTTGCTCAGGATCTCATCGATCCTGCCCTGGCCTATGATAGAATAGCCCTCCTTGCCTATTCCGGTATCCATCAAAAGCTCGATTATGTCCTTAAGCCGGCAGGCGCTTCGGTTGATATAGTATTCACTTTCACCTGAGCGGAACACCCGGCGTGATATGGTCACTTCCGTATATTCTATAGGGAGGACCAGGTCGCTGTTGTCTATGGTTATGGATACTTCGGCAAAACCCAGCGGTTTTCTGACCTGTGTGCCGGAAAATATTATATCCTCCATTTTGCTGCCGCGAAGGGATTTGGCGCTTTGTTCACCAAGCACCCAACGGATCGCATCGGCAATATTGCTTTTTCCGCTGCCGTTCGGGCCTACAATAGCTGTTATCCCCTTGTCAAAGTTCATATATATTTTGTCTGCAAAGGATTTGAATCCGTATATTTCAAGCTTTTTTAATATCAACCCAAACACCCCGTAACTGATTTAAGTATGCCGCAAAAAACTATATGAGCTCAAGTTGCGAGAGATATGCTGTTATAAACTCTTTCCTGTACATCACAAGGGCTTCGTTTTCCCATTTGGCTTTCAAACAGAATCTCGGAACATCATGTTGCTTCGATACACTGATTTTTATTCCACCCTTGTCCCTGTGAAGCTTTTCGATATTTCCCCTTTTATTCCCTATGGCCTTTGACAGCTCCGCCGGGTGGACAGAAAAATCAACAGACCTGACCGCTGGAGGTATTATGGAATCGATAATGTAGGAGAACCACTTGTAATAAATCCTGCTTTCCACCAGCTCGCCAAAAGCCGGATGATACGGTCCCTCTCTAAAGCCTGATCCGGTATCAAGCTCTTCATTAGCCTGCAGTCCTGTTCGTATGACCGGTATATTGCTGTTTTCAAAAAGCATCTTTAAAATGCTGACCCTTTCGACAGCCTCATCTACTGTCAGAGGATGGTACCTGCCCTTATCCAGGAGTTCTTCCAAAGGTGCTCCCTTGAGCACAAGGGTTGGATATATCCTTACCAGATCAGGTCTCAGGCTTATCATATCAATGGCTGTCTTTACTGATCTCCCGAATGTATCCTCCGGTAAACCCGTCATCATCTGCAGGCCGAGGGCAAAACCCTGCTTTTTGATAAGCTTAGCGGAGTCAAAAATGTCAGCTGCCTTATGCCCCCTGCCGCTGGCAATAAGAACGTCATCGTCGGTAGACTGTATGCCCAGCTCTATGGTCGTCACACTGAGTTCCTTTAGCATCGATAGTATATCATTGCTTATATAGTCAGGCCTTGTAGATATTCGTATTCCAAAGGCCAACTGCTCTTCTATGTACGGCCTGGCCATTGACAAGATCTCCTGCTGGAGCTCCTTTGGCAGACAAGTAAAGCTGCCTCCATAGAAGGCGATTTCACGGCAAGGGTTATCCCTGGTGACTGTTGACATCCCAGTGTCAAGCTGGGCAGCAACATCAGCTAATTGTGATTTTTCGTGCATGCCTGTAACCACATGCTGGTTGCAGAATACGCATTGATGCTTGCATCCGAGCATCGGAATGAAAACAGGTACAATTTTCGTGCACTTATGTTGTGAGTTTTCTAAGTGCTTCATGTGCTGCATTCTGTTCAGCTTCCTTCTTGCTTTTTCCCGTTCCGACGCCAATTACCTTGCCGTTGCTGCTGACCTGGGCTGTAAATTGTTTATTATGGTCAGGACCTCTCTCATCGATAATCTCATATGTTATATCTGTGGCTGATTTGCTTTGAAGCAGCTCCTGAAGCTGGGTTTTGCTGTCCCATTGGCCGTTGTTGGTTGAATGTCGCTCAATAGCAGGTCTAAGCTGCTTCAGGACGAAATCCCTTGCCCTTTCAAAACCTCCGTCAAGATATATAGCGCCTATGACCGCTTCCATGGCATCGGCCAGGATGGAATCCCTGTCCCTGCCACCGGATATCTGCTCTCCCCTGCCAAGCAGCAAAAACTCACCCAGGCCCAAATCTCTGGCCGCATTTGCCAATGTGGTTTCAGAGACAACACCTGCCCTTAGCTTGGTAAGGCTCCCCTCGGGCAGATGGGGAAAAGTTTTATAGACATACTCGCTGACTGAAAGACCGAGCACTGAGTCACCCAGGAACTCCAACCTTTCGTTGCAGTCCGCTTTGGTTTTGGACTCATTTGAATAGGAACTGTGCGTCAGCGCAGTCTTTAAAAGCGTTGTATCCTTGAACTCATATCCAAGCTTTGAACAAAGCCTTTCATATAATCCAGAACTATGATGCATATGTTCGTTCATCAATAAGATATCACATCCTTGTCCGGGGTCGTACAGTATGATTATAAACTTAATGGGAGCTTTTATCAATAAAATTGAGGCTGCAGAAAGAAAAAGAGCCATTTGGCTCTTTACTTGATTCTATTTACTCTCATTTTTGACTATGATGAATGCATTCAGCCCGTCAAAGGAACTGGACATTGCGGCATGTACTTGTGCCTTTCTGTCTGTATCGGGCACATAATCAATGTCACATTCAGAAACCTTTGGTATATAAAAAATAGAGGTATGGAAATATAAGATAATTGCGGTTCAAGAGCGGGTTCCCATCGATGGATGGGAACCCATTGGAGAATAATTGCGGATTAAGAATTCTTTTTAATGTATTCAACTACATCGCCGATGGTATTAATCTTTTCAGCTTCTTCGTCTGGTATCTCCATATTGAATTCTTCTTCCAGGGCCATGATAAGCTCAACGATATCCAGCGAATCAGCGCCAAGATCATCTATAAAAGAAGATTCCATCGTAACTGCTTCGGGCTCGACACCAAGCTGCTCACAAACGATATCCCTTATCTTCTCAAACATCCTGTGTCACCTCCCTTCAAAGATCAAAGATATTTTATAATAATATCTATTATTATGCTTAGATATTATTACATAAACATGCCCCCGTCAACATGTATTACCTGCCCGGTAATATACCTGTTTTCATCGGGATACGAGAAAGCCTGCCCAGATGGGCTGCATCTCCCGGTTCGCCGTATCTTCCAAGGTGTATATGCACCGGAATGGCATTTTAATACCCATCATTCGATATACAGATGCCAGATTGGGTATGCCCGGTCTTTTTGTCTGCAATGTCAAAAAGGTTCCTGATGACAGGATGATTCATATTACTAAGCCTGATCCACGCTAAGCTGAGGTATGATGCTGCTTATGCTGCTGAGTACCTTATTGTCAAGAAAGAGCTTGCCCTGACGAATAGCGTTTTTGATGGCCTTTGCGTTTGAACTGCCATGGGCTTTGATAATGCCGCCATTTATCCCAAGCAAGGGGGCTCCGCCTGTTTCTGCGTAATCCATTTTTTGCTTGAAACCTGATAAACCGGGTTTTATTAGCATAGCCCCGATCTTTCTGATCGTGGTCTTCATCAGCTCTTCCTTTATCATGCCAAAAAGGTTCACTGCCAGCCCTTCTGTGTACTTCAGCACGATATTACCGGTAAACCCGTCACAAACAAGCACATCGACCACACCTGCAGGCACATCCCTTGCTTCTATATTGCCGACAAAATTGATGCGCTTCAGGTCCTTCAGGATATGATATGCAGACTTGTACACCTCTGTGCCCTTGCTTTCCTCTGTGCCTATGTTCAACAGGCCGACAGAAGGCTGCTTTCTGCCCAGGACCTTTTCCATATACACGGAACCCATTATGGCAAACTGGACCAGGTTTTCAGGCTTGACCTCGGTGTTGGCGCCGGCATCTATAAGCAGCGTACCGTTTCCTCTGTTGGTCAATACCGGTGCCAGGGCCGGACGATCGATCCCCTTGATCCTGCCTACCTTCAGAAGGCTTCCTGCCATGAGAGCCCCCGTATTGCCGGCAGATATGAATACGCTGTCAGGATCCTCCTTCACAAGCTCAAAGCCTCTGACCATCGAACTGTCCTTCTTTTTTCTGATAGCTGCCACAGGACTGTCCTCCATGGTGATGACCTCGGATGCATGCACTATTTCAAAGTGATCCATTGGAGCGTTTAGGCTCTTGAGCTGTGCCTTGAGCTGGTCTGAATCTCCTGTCAGAGTAATACTAATGCCATACTCCAGGACCGCTTCCACACTGCCCTTGACGATTTCTAAGGGAGCGTTGTCTCCGCCCATGCCGTCTACTATGATTCTCACATCAATTACCCCTTTCTTTGGAATCGACCGATACCAGGATAAACTTACCTCTGAAAGCTTCTTGCTGCTTCACCTTTATGATTACCCAGACAAAATACTTGTTGCCTCTGACTCTGTTTACCTGCGCCTTGGCCACCAGCTTGTCCCCCGCATAGATAGGCGTTTTGTACTTTATGTTCGCCACACCTGTCAGGGCTACCTTGGCATCTATTACAGCGATAGCCAAAGACTCAGCCTGGGCGAAGATATAGTGGCCTCTGACTATCTTGGTCTTTTCGAATACCATATCATTTGTTGTCTGCAGGATGGAGATGCCGCTGACACCGAGCTCCAGGTCCACGATCTCACCTATCACCTCTTTGGCTTCTATTGTTTTTATCTTGCTGTAGTTTTCAGAAGCCACATTACGGATCCGTTCTCTCAACTCCGGTATGCCCAGCTCCAGCCTGTCCAGACGTATGGTTTGTATGCTGACGTTAAACTCCTCACTTAATTCCTCGTCCGTAATAAAGGGATCTGCTATGAGCCGTTCCATCAACAGGTTCTGCCTTTCCTTCTTGGGAACCGATTTCCTGGCCATATACGTCACCTCAGTTTATGTATTCATATCTAATACTAGTACCAAGTATTAAAAATAGTATAATGGAAGCTTGTTTTTTTTGCAATAATATATAAAAAAACTACCCTGCCTAGGGGTAGCTTTTTTAATTACTCGCCTACCTTCAAAACCTGTTTTTTATTGTAGAAACCGCAATTTTTGCAGATACGGTGAGTAAGCTTCATTTCTCCGCACTGCGGACATTCCACTGTACCCGGAGGAGTCAGCTTCCAGTTTGCTCTTCTTTTGTCCCGTCTTGCCTGGGATGTCTTCTTTTTTGGTACTCCCATTTTTACACCTCCTTACCTTGTCCGTTATAATACTCCTTCAGTGCTTCCAAACGCTCATCGATCGTATGATCAGAGCTTTTTGCATCAGTGCACTTGCATGACTTCTCGTTCAGGTTGACACCACACATTGGACACAGCCCTTTGCAATCTTCACGACATTGTCTGACAGAGGGTATCTCCAGTATCAGAAACTCCATGACTATATCGGTCAGATCGATTTGATATCCCTGGTAAGCAAAATAGTCAGGGTCCTCCTGCTCGGGGATGTCCTTCAGCTTTGCTTCAAATCCAAAATCCAGGTTGTATTCGAAATCTCCCATGCACAGTCTGCACATAAGTATGGCAGTACCCTTTACCGATGCATTCATAACCAGCATCTCACCGACATTGGTTATCCTGCCATCTACATGCAAGGGGCCTGGAAAGCTGATCGGCTCTCCCTGCCACTGGACATCCTTTAGTGTAAGCTCACCTTCAAATTCCAAGCTGGCTCCCGTGTCCCTTTGAACTTCGGTAATATCGATCTTCAAAGGCCAATCACCTCATTCAAAGCGGAGGTCAAGTGGAAAATTAAAATATTCCAGCCGAAACCTCCGAGTTCTAATTATATACAATCCGGATACAAGCTGTCAAGTATAACTGCAGCCTATCTGAAATTCAGCATGTCAGCTCCAGTGTTTCTCTGGCTATCATCAGCTCTTCATTTGTCGGGATCACAAGCACTTTTACCGGTGAATCATCCGTCGATATCATGCCTTCCATGTTCACGCGGCCCAGGATCTGCTCATTTCGTTCAGGATCGAGCTTTATCCCCAGGAACTCCAGACCCTTGCATGCTTCGCTTCGTACTCTGGGTGTATTCTCTCCTACTCCGGCGGTAAATACTACACAATCCAGGCCACCCATCGCAGCGGCATACTGGCCTATATATTTCTTCACCTGATAGTTGAACACATCAAGTGCCAGCCGGGCTCGCTCGACATTATTGGCTGCAGCCTCCGCCAGATCCCTGAAGTCGCTGCTAACCCCGGATATACCCAGAACACCTGATCTTTTATTCAGGCATTCGTTGATTTCTTCGCTTGTCAAATCTTCCTTATCAGCCAAGAAGCTGACTATAGCGGGATCTATGCTACCTGACCTCGTGCCCATCGGAAGCCCGTCTAGGGGGGTAAAGCCCATGCTGGTATCTATCGATTTACCATACTTTACAGCTGCTATGCTTGAACCGTTGCCCAAATGGCAGGTCACTATCCTGAGCTCTTCTATAGGCCTGCCAAGCAGCTTGGCTGCTTTCAAAGAAACATACTTGTGCGATGTGCCATGGAACCCGTAACGCCTGATTTTATATCTTTCATAGTACTCATATGGGATAGCATAAAGGTAAGCTTCCTTTGGCATCGTTTGATGGAATGCAGTGTCAAACACTGCTACCATGGGTGTTTGCGGCATAATTCGCCTGCATGCCTCTATACCCATGATGTTGGCCGGATTGTGCAGCGGCGCCAGGTCGATATTGGCCTTTATTGCCTTCATTACCTCATCATCGATGATCACTGACTGTGAAAAGCGTTCTCCACCATGCACTACCCTGTGCCCTACAGCACCAATCTCACTCATATCCCTGATGACACCATGCTCTGTTGAAGTCAGGGTTTCAATGACCATTTTGATGGCATCTTCATGGTTTTTAAACTCTGCCTTGAACACTACCTTGTCTTTGCCGGATGACGCATGTATCAGCTGTGAATTGGCTATGCCGATCCGTTCTGCATTTCCCTTGGCCAACACACTCTCGTTGTCCATATCGATCAGCTGATACTTGAGTGATGAACTCCCGGCGTTGATTACCAATATTTTCAATCAAATCATCTCCTGGTTTATATTTCAGCCTGAACAGCGGTTATAGCGACAGCATTCACTACATCTTCAGAACTGCAGCCCCTCGACAGGTCATTGACGGGCTTGGCGAGTCCCTGGCATATCGGGCCTACAGCCTGAGCGCCTGCTAACCGCTGGGTCAGTTTGTATGCGATATTGCCCGAATCCAGATCCGGGAAGATGAGCACGTTGGCTCTGCCAGCCACCGGGCTGTCAGGACATTTGAGCTTGCCTACGCTTTCAACTAATGCCGCATCTCCCTGAAGCTCCCCGTCAAATAAGAATTGGGGTGCCATTTGCTGTGCGAGCTTGGTTGCCTTTATGACCTTATCTACCCTTGGATGTGTAGCGCTTCCCTTTGTTGAGAATGATAAAAGCGCCACTACAGGCTCCATGCCTGCTACCTGCTTGGCAGTTATAGCAGTTGAAACTGCAATAGCTGCAAGCTCTTCTGCATCCGGGTCGGGATTGACTCCGCAGTCTCCGTAAATTAAAGTGCCATTTTTGCCGAACCTGCTATCAGGCAGCTCTATAACAAATACGCTGGATACAACCTTTATGCCAGGCGCGGTTTTTATGATCTGGAGAGCAGGCCTGAGAACATCTGCCGTTGCATTGATCGAACCGGCCACCATGCCGTCGGCATCGTCCTGCTTTACCATCATAGTACCGAAATACAGAGGGTCTTTAAGAGTCTCATATGCCTTGTCCAGAGTCATGCCCTTGTTCTTTCTCAGCTCATACAGCTCATTGGCATAATGATCTATTTTATCTGATTTTAAGTGATCTATAATAGTAACACCCGTGAGATCTGCTCCATCTGATTTGCTTTCGATCTCTTGGGGATCACCCAGCAGTATTATTTTGGCTACGCCGGCCTGTGTTGCCATGGAAGCAGCCTTTATTATGCGTGGCTCAGTACCTTCCGGCAGTACGATCGTCTTCCCCAGCTTTGATGCCCTTTCTCTGATTTCCTGCAAAACACTCATAGAAAAACTCCTTTCAAAATGTGAACATATAATAGTACAACCTAGTTTTATTCTACAAGAAACGCTAAAATCCTTTAATAAATCACAACCTATATTATTTTATGACTTTTCCCCTTGTTTATTGGTCTGATTATATATAAAATCAACTAATGGAGGCATTATACCATACATAGTATTTGATATGGCACAAATACTATCCTTCAGGAAAAACAAGGAGAGTTTATGAAAGTACTTGGCATAGTATCAGAATACAATCCCTTTCATCTTGGTCATTTATACCACCTGAAAGAATCCTTGAAAGTAATAAAGCCGGATTATACCATAGCGGTAATGTCCGGCAACTTCACTCAGCGAGGCGAACCTGCGATCATTGATAAATGGCTGCGGACGGAAGCCGCCTTGCGCTGTGGTATAGATCTTGTCCTGGAACTGCCTGTGGTATATTCAACGCAGAGTGCTGAGTTTTTTGCATATGGCGCAGTACAGATCCTGAATCAAACCGGCCTTGTCACCCATATGAGCTTTGGCAGTGAAACGACTGATCTTGACACTCTCTGGCATCTGGCAGAGATACTGACAACTGAGGATGCCGGCTTCAAGCTGAATTTAAAAGGCTTCCTCCTGCAAGGTATGTCGTTTCCCGCAGCCAGGCAGCATGCGATAAGGGAGTACCTGCAGCAGACGGGAAGGCTGCATTCCGAAAGCCAGAAGATCAGCAGCCTCATCATCAGTTCCAATACTATCCTCGCTGTAGAATACCTCAAGGCATTGAAGAAAACGGACAGTCACATTGTCCCTGTTATAATCAAGCGAATCGCTTCAGCATACAACTCAACTGTTTTGAGAAAGGGCATAACCAGCGCTGCTTCCATACGGAAGGAGTTCTATAAAAATGGTCTTACAACAGGCCTGATGGAGTCAATGCCCAAGGCTTCATATGACGTGCTTGCCGGCGCAGTCGAGAGCGGCAGGGGCCCGTCAATACCCTGCAAACTTGATAGCCTGGTACTTGGTCTGATCAGGCGTTCCAGCAGGGAGGAGATCTCCCAATGGATGAATGTAGAAGAAGGGCTGGAAAACAGGATAAAGGAATCAGCCCTGAATGCATCAGGTACTGAGGACCTGATCGCATCACTCAAAACCAAGCGTTATGTACGGACTCGCCTGAACCGCATTATCATCCACGGCCTTCTAAACCTTACCAAAGATAGGTTCAGAGAGCTCAACTCCGGTATTGGGCCGAAGTATATCCGCATACTTGGATTTTCATCAAAAGCCCTGCCCCTTCTAAAGGAACTGAAAAACAGCTCCAGGGTCCCTGTTCTAACGAAGGCAGCTCACTATAAGAAGTATGATAGAGACCTTCGTGGGATGTTTGAATATGACATACTTGCGACCAATATATATGCACTTACCCTTGACAGGGATGACCTGCGCAAAGGAGGGCGGGACCTTACACAGGGACCTGTAATGCTCTAGGCAGCTTCCTGCTGCTTTGTAGCACATCCAAAGCAGCTTTCCTGCCGGCTTTTATAGTTTCCTCCACATGATCAAAGCCGAGGGGATTCTGGACATTTATATTAGGGTATATCATAATGGCATTGTCAGGGACTGTATGTCTGATTATCTCAAGCTCCATTACTTCGAAGGACTGCAGTATGATCTCAAGGATGTTGGAAGTAGTGCGATGCTTTCCTCTAAAGCCCACATCTACTCCTATCACTATGTCGCTTCCCATTTCCCGGACCACATTGACCGGTACCCGCTCCAATATACCTCCGTCCACCAATACTCTATCACCGTCATATACCGGTTTGAACACGCCCGGGATAGAGATACTGGCCCTCACTGCCCTTGCTACATTGCCAGTCCTGAGAATGACCCTTTCAGAAGTTATCAGATCTACTGCCGTAACTGCCAGGGGTATGTCCAGTTCCTCGAAATCCTTGTTTCGTGTAAGCATTCTGATCAGGTTTTCCAGCTTATTGCCCTGTATGAACCCTTTTCGGGGCACACACAAGTCATAGCACAACCCGGGTTCAAGATTATAAGCTATGCCTTCCATCATTTTTGGCGATACTCCGGCAGCATACAATGCACCTATTATTGCGCCGATGCTGCTGCCAGCTATGAAATCCGGTCTTATGCCAAGCTCTTCCATCACCTGCAAAACTCCTATATGAGCAAACCCCCTGGTCGCTCCCGCTCCTAGCGCCAAACCTATTTTGGGTTTTCCCTTCATAGAACCACTCCCTTTTTAATACATATATTATTGGTTTAGTTCTGCAGATGAAACACCAATTTTAGTGTTTTGGCGGTGGAATGATGAAAAGCTTTTTTTCAAAATTAAAAAAGACTCATGCCCTGCTCCCTGTTATTTTTGTCTCGCTGCTTCTTTTCTGTATACTGAAGTATCCTCAGGATACATATCACGCTGCCTTATCCGGGCTTGAAATATTCCTTAAATCTGTCTTCCCCGCTCTGCTGCCCTTTTTTATAGTCTCCGATCTGATGATCGACCTTGGGATCATCGATTTTGCTGCTGAATTGCTTAATCCTCTGATGCGTCCGCTCTTTCGCTGCTCCGGAAAAAGCTCGTTCATATGGATAATGAGTGCTGCATCGGGATACCCGTCAGGAGCCAGGATGGTGGGGTCTTTAATCAGGGAAAACAAGCTTGATGTCGATGAAGGCCAGCGTATCCTCTCCTTTTGTTCGACATCCGGCCCGCTTTTTATGGTAGGTGCAGTTGCGGTCGGCATGCTGGGCACCGTGGAGGGAGGCAGGGTGATTCTCATAAGTCATTATCTGGCTGCAATTGTGCTGGGAATCATATTCAGGTTTTACAGGAGTAATAGGTTGTCGAGGAGAACGGACAAGGTCAGCCTGCGGAAGGCACTGGATGTCTTTCGCAAAGCCGTGTCAAAACAGAAAAAGCCCTTTGGAGAGCTGATGGGCAAGGCTGTTAATAACTCGGTCAGTGTTCTGCTTGTGGTAGGCGGATATATAATGCTGTTTTCAGTGGTTATAAAGCTCATGCTCAATACAGGCTTGATAGGCCATATATCTTCGTTCGCATCTACTATTCTAAAAGGCATTGATGTCGATCCTGTCCTTTTGAGCGGCATTCTGGGCGGTATGTTGGAAATAACAACGGGAAGCAAGATAATAAGCCAGGCAGCAGTATCGATGCAGCTAAAAATCGTTGCAGTATCGTTCATCATTGGCTGGAGCGGCATGTCGATCAACGCCCAGGCTGCTGCTCTGCTTGCAGGCAGCGGCATAAAGATCGGCCTTTACATGCTGACAAAACTACTGCATGGTCTGTTGGCAGCCCTAATTTCATATCCAATGACCCTTTGGTTATACCCTGAGGCCGCACAGGCATTCAATCCAGTGGTGCCCGCTTTGCCCGGCTGGAGGGCGAGTTTGGTTTATTCCCTTTATATGTCCTTGCTTAGCCTGATGATCGTATTTGGGTTGTCGGCATCAGTCTATGCGATATACAGGATCAGAAGCAAGGCAGTCTGAGGTATTGGTCTCATCTTTTTTTGCTGTTCAACTCCTGCCTGTTTTCCTGCAGGACATTAAGCTGCTGTGTCAGGTATTCGATAACGTCTCCCAGTACGGAATCCGCATATTCCTTGGCGCCAAGCCTTATCTCTTTTGCATTGTTCTGGGCATTTTCAATGATCTCTCTTGATTGCTTGTATGCCCTTTGGGTTATTTCATTTTCGTCGATCAGCGCTCTGATTTTTTGCTCTGCTTCCTTGGTGATTGCTTCTGCCTCTTTCTGTGCCTCTAGCAATATCCGCTGTCTTTCCTTCTTGATCCACTCCGCCTGCTTGATTTCATCAGGTATGCTGAGCCTGATATCTTTGATGATTTCAAGACACTTTTCTTTGTCGATCAAGGATTTGGAGGTAAAGGGAAGGTTCATGCCTTTTTCAAGCTCGTTTTCCAAATTGTCCAGTAGTGAGAAAATGTTCATCTTAGCCCCCTCATACTCTTTCATTTGTATTTATTTTCAATGTCAGCTATGATCTCATCCGGTACAAGGCCTTCAATGGAACCGCCCAGGCTAGCCACCTCTCTTACCATACTTGAGCTTAAATAAGAATATTTGTGGTCTGTCATTATAAACACAGTTTCAATGCCCGGCTTCAGCTTTTTGTTCATCAAAGCCATTTGAAATTCATACTCAAAATCAGAAACTGCCCTCAATCCCTTGATTATCACGCTTGTATTTTTGCTTGCTGCATATTCGACCAACAGACCTTCAAAATTGTCTACAACAACATTGGGAATATGATGCGTTACCCTTCTGATCATATCGATACGTTCTTCAACTGAAAACGTCGGCTTCTTGCCGCTGTTTTTCGCTACGGCTACTATAAGCAGGTCAAACAATCCGGCCGAGCGCTTTATCACATCCAGATGGCCGTTTGTTATGGGGTCAAAGCTCCCCGGGTACACTGCTGCTCTCATTTGACTGTTCCTTTCTGTAAAAGCTTATGCTCGTATTACCGTAACGTCGGGTGTCGAACCTGGTGAAATCCCCTGCGGTGTCAGGCTGGTCATCAGTAGTCATATGCTCTACGATTATAATGCCGTCATCCCTTACTATCCTTGATTCTGAAAGAGCCATGATGACCGGTAATTCAAAATCCCTGTCGTAAGGCGGATCCATGAAGACTATATCGAAGACGAAGCCTTTATCCTGTAAGCATTTGATGGCTCTCAGCACATCCATGGGCATAACGACGGTATTCTCAGTACAGCCCAGAGCTTTACAGTTGTCCCGGAGTACAGCCAATGCCTTGCGATCCTTTTCAACGAAAACAGCTATATTGCTGCCCCGGCTTATAGCTTCAAGACCTAGATTGCCTGTGCCTGCGAAAAGGTCCAGCACTGTGCTTCCGGGCAGCCTGCTGTGTATGATGTTGAACAACGATTCTTTTACTCTATCGGCAGTCGGTCGTGTATTGTTGCCGTTCAACGTCTTAAGGCTTCTTCCTTTCAGACTGCCTGATATTATGCGTAGCATATCGTCCATGACCCTTCGCATTAAGATCATTAATACCTGATTACTCATGTTCCTATTGGTATTTTAGCACAATTAAACCAGCAGAACAAGAAAGCCCGGATAGAAGTATATTTTGCATATAACTGCAAACAATAAGCCTTAGTTGAGATGTTTCCAACATCCAACATAGCTCTTCCTTCAATTTCTCCTCTCCCAATCCTGGTGACTGGCAGTCACCAGCTTTTTTATACATAAAGGGAACAGGCATCAAACCTGCTCCTACGCTCTAAAGTTATTTGGGCTGCTTTCTGCTCATCTGCTTCTCAGCCTGTTCTATCATCTTCTTCACCATCTGACCGCCGATTGAGCCAGCCTCTTTGGAGGTTAGATCACCATTATAACCTTCCTTGAGATCAACGCCAAGCTGATCCGCCACTTCAAACTTCATTTTGTTGAGAGCATTTTCAGCTTCAGGTACAGCTTTTGGTTTGCTCTTCCTGCCAGCCATGGTTTCACCTCCGATAACTTTAGTAATGTTAATTTAACCCGGGTAGAAAAAATTACTCGTGATATCGGAGGTGTTTAATCTGACATTGCTGCCAGTTTATTATGCTTTTCCAGGCAAATCTCGATTATTTTCCTGCAGCCGGCCTGGTCCGCCTTTTCCAGGACCTCTTTAGCTGCTTTCTGGGCGAAGGTGAAAATATCCATATTCATAAGCGGATTGGCAATTGTAAATTGCGGAAGCCCATGCTGCCTGATGCCGTATAGGTCGCCTGGCCCTCTGAGTTGCAAGTCTTTTTCTGCCAGGTCGAAGCCGTCATTGGTTCTGACCAGAGCCATCAACCGGGCTTTGGTAGTTTCGTCTTTCGCATCGGAGATCAGTATGCAGTATGAAGGCTTGTCCCCTCTCCCCACTCTGCCCCGGAGCTGGTGCAGCTGGGCCAAGCCGAACCGTTCTGCGTTTTCTATAGCAATGACAGTGGCATTGGGGACATTGATTCCAACCTCGATCACTGTGGTTGACACAAGTACCTTGATCTGTCCTTTCGCGAATCTTTCCATGATCTTTTCTTTTTCATCCGGGTCCAGCCTGCCATGGATCAGCCCTGTTGTTATGCCCTTCAAATGGGTTTTGGTCAGCTCAGCATATAGCTCCTCTGCTGATTTCATGCCATCACTTGCGTTTTCTATTTGCGGACATACGATGTAGGCTTGTTCGCCTCCCAATGCTCTGTTTCTGATAAAGTTGTAAAGCCTGTCTCTAAGGCTGGATGGTATGAGATGGGTCTTCACAGGCATCCGGCCGGGCGGTTTACCCTCTAATATGGATACATCAAGGTCTCCATACAGGGCCTGTGCAAGTGTTCTTGGTATAGGCGTAGCTGACATAACCAGAAAATGGGGCATCGTACCCTCACCCTTGCTGCGGAGCAGCATCCGCTGCCTGACCCCAAATCTATGCTGCTCATCCGTTATTACCAGCGCCAGGTCTTTAAATAAGACGTCCTGCTGTAATACAGCATGGGTACCTATAACTATATCCGTTGTGCCCTCCGCAATGGATCTTTTGACCAAGGACTTTTCAGCATTGCTCATTCTGCCTGTCAGTAATGACAGTCTGATGTTGGTTTTCTCAAACATCCGGCTCATGGTTTCCATATGCTGCCTTGCTAATATCTCTGTTGGGACCATCATGGCGCTCTGATGACCTGATGCGGCAGAGGCGCACATTGCAGCTGCAGCTATGACTGTTTTACCGGACCCCACATCTCCCTGGATCAGCCGATTCATAACCTTTTCGCCGGAAAGGTCTGCATATATATCGGTCAATACTTTTTGCTGGGATTCGGTAAGCTTGAAGGGCAGATTGTCTAAAAATTCAGCGACTCTGATATTATCAACTGAAATCCGTTTGCCTGTGATACCGGACCGTAAGGCTTTCCTTTGATAGCCGGCTGAAACCAGCATTGTAAAAAACTCATCAAATTTCAGGCGTTTTCTGGCCAATCGAAGCGATTCAAGGTTGTCAGGAAAATGTATGAGCTTATATGCGCTCGCTTTGGAGATAAGGCCATATTCTTCAGTGGCCAGCCTGTCAAAGGCGTCGATATACTCCCTTTCGATTGAATCGAGTATTGTATGTATCACATTGCGCAAGTCATTCTGTGTAAGCCCCCGGGTCAAAGGATATATCGGCAGGAGCCTGTCCACAGAGTGAATCCTGGGGTCATATGATTCAACAGTCGGGTTTTGCATTTGCAGAATTTTACCCTTACGTGTGGCTTTGCCCCTTATAAAATAGGGTATATCTGGCTTGTATAGCGTTGCCCTGTATGGCTGATTGAACCAGACGCATTCTAGCAGCCCGGTATCGTCGTAGGCTTTTACATAGGTAACGGTCAGGCCTTTTGCCCGCTTTGTCCTTGATGAACCCTCAAATATTGCACAAACAGACGATATCTCGCCGTCAACAACAGCTTCAATAGGTTTTGCTGCCTTGATCTCTTCATAGTCCCGGGGAAAATGATTCAGGGCATCCTCCAGCGTAAGGATCCCCAATCTATGCAGTAAAGATGCTTTCTTGGGCCCTACGCCCTTCAAGGATGATATACTGTCAGACAACCTTTTCATATGCTGTCCTCTGTTAAAGCAAAAGCCGGATTAGCTCCGGCTTATTCTACTGAAATTATATAATAATACAGGGGCTGCCCCCCGTCGAGAACTTCCAGATCCAGGTCCGGATATTTTTCCCTAATGTGGGAGGATATCTGCTCTGTGTCCCCGGTCGATGCTTCTTTGCCGTAGAAGATCGTTACAATCTCCGAGTCCTCGTCCACCATGCTGTCGATCAGCCTCATTGTTACCTCGGCGATGTTTTTTCCTACAGCTCCGATCTTGCCGTCTGAGATACCTATTATATCCCCTTCTTCTATAGCTGTGTTGTTGATATTGGTACTTCTGACAGCATAAGTGACCTGCCCCGTTTTTACGTTCGAGATGGCTTCGGTCATAGCCTCCAGATTTTCTTCAAGCGAAGCATCTGGATTGAATGCAATCAAAGCAGCTAGGCCCTGGGGGATAGACTTGGTCGGGATCACATGCAGGGGCTTATCACTGACCTTGGCCGCCTGACTGGCAGACAGCACTATATTGCTGTTGTTTGGCAAAATAAACAGATTTTTCGCTTTTACGCGGGCAACGCCTTTGAGGATGTCCTCGATGCTCGGGTTCATAGTCTGGCCGCCCTCTATGATGTAATCCGTGTTAAGATCCTTGAAGATGCTTGCGATCCCGTTGCCCATCGATACTGACAATATACCGTATTCCTTTTCGGGTGTATCATCCTTGGCAGGTATATCAAAATCGTTGATATGGCGGTGCTGCTCGCGCATGTTGTCGATTTTTATGTTGGTAAGCTCTCCGAATCTTAAGCCAAGTTGAAGGCCTTTGCCGGGCATATTGGTATGGAAATGCACCTTTATCAGGTTCTCATCGCCGACGACCACAATAGAGTCCCCGAGCTTTTCCAGCTTTTCTTTGAGCTTGTCTATGTCCTGCTCTGTTACATTTGGATGGAGATTCTTTATAAAGAACTCCGTGCAATATCCGAACTCGATCGATTCTTCCTCCATCGGTTCGAACTGGGGAACCTGATATGGGGCGTCCAGATCAAGCAATGACAGATCCAGGTCAAAGTCCTCATCTAGTGCATGGGCGCAGCCCAGGAGTATATATAGATAACCCATGCCGCCTGAATCTACTACACCTGCCTGCTTCAGCACGGGCAACAGATTTGGCGTGTTGTCAAGGGTCTCCTTTGCAACCATGATGATCTTAGAAAAAAACTCTGAAAAATCAGGAGTATTCTGGGCGATCTTTCTGCTTTCCTCTGCAGTCACTCGGGCAACTGTAAGTATCGTACCTTCCACCGGCTTCATTACAGCCTTGTAGGCTGTTTCGGAACCAGCTATCATCGCATCTGCATATTTTACCGTATTTATGCTTTCCTCGCCCTTCAATGCTTTGGCAAAGCCTCGGAAAAGCTGCGAAAGTATAACACCTGAATTGCCCCGTGCTCCCTTTAATGAGCCACGGGACAGAGCATCAGCCACCTGGGTAAGATCATCATTATTTAGTGCACTGATTTCCCTGGCGGCTGACAGCATTGTAAGCGACATATTGGTTCCAGTATCTCCATCGGGTACCGGAAAAACATTCAATGAATTGACTGCCTGCTTGTTTTTTTCTAAAAACTGTGCAGCATATAGGAACATCTGCTTCAGCTTTGCACCATCAATCAAATTCTGGTTCAACTTTGAGTACCTCCTCTTTTGCCCCGGTGAAAGCTAGACCCTAACACCTTCGACTGTAATGTTGACTTTCTTGACTGTAGTACCTGTAAGGTTTTCTACATTGTACTTCACTGTATCGATCACATTCTTAGCGACAGCGGCAATGGAAATCCCATACTCTACGATTATGAATAAATCTATGATTACTTCATTGTCCTGGGTGTAAACCTTAACTCCCCTGGACAGATTGTCAAGGCCTAGAAGCTCTACGATCCCATCGGTTGCCCTCTTGGATGCCATACCAACTATGCCATAGCATCCTATGGCAGTTATTCCGGCTAAGACAGCCAATACATCATCTGATATAATTATCTCACCCAGGGAATTGGTTTTCTTGGCTCCCATCAATATACCTCCTATCAGGCTCTGGTCTTAAAACCTACTGTCGGATGTGCTTTCTTAACGCGTTGCAGCAAAAATAAGCCGCCTAGACGATATAACTATTTTATCTTATAAGATATGAATATGCAACATTGGTTATTATTTTCTTTATCTTGCCAAAACTATAATGTAGTGTTAAAATAGTACTTGTTTTATTCAAATTCTTTGCCTGCAGTTTTCTCGTTTTAAAGGAGGTGTTCGGTAATGGCAAAAGTATGCGATATATGCAATAAAGGCAGAATGTCGGGCAATGCTGTCAGTCACTCCAATAGAAAAGCAAGACGGGTCTGGATACCCAACCTTAAAAAAGTCAGAGTAGTTGACAACGGTAGTCACAAGACATTGAATGTATGCACCCGCTGCATCCGTACTGGTAAGATCAAAAATTCACTTTAAGCGGAACATAAAAAACGTGCGCATGAGCACGTTTTTTTATTTATCTCACTTCTTCAATATAATTATTCCGACTGCTATCAGGCTTATACCCAATATAAAAAACCAGAACCAGGGAGGTGTAGCTGCAAGGATCAGGATAACTCCAACAAATATCAGTAAAATCGGCAGTATCACATTTACAAAATACCACAGTCCTTTTCTTATCCGATATTTGCCCCGCATGCTGATCCCTCCTTTGACGGCCTGATTTACTAATATTATATTCAGCCGCAAAGTTAAAGTGACCGCAATATTTGATATCTATGACTCAACCGGTCCTGATCAAAGGTTTGAGCGCATATTCTTTATCACCAGTGCCGGTTCGCCGGAGCTGAATATTGAAGAGCCAGACACTATCACATTGGCTCCGGCCTCGATCACAGCCTTTACATTTTCAGAGTTTATGCCCCCGTCCACCTGTATGTCAAGCTGCTTTCCGATGCTATTCGCTTTATCCCGCAGACTTTTTATTTTACTTAGCATCTGCGGAATGAACGCCTGGCCGCCGAAGCCCGGGTTGACTGTCATCAGAAGCACCATATCCAGATCATCCAGAACATAATCCAGTACACTAAGGGAAGTTGAGGGATTCAGGGCTACTGCTGCCCTTACACCCTTTTTTCTTATGGTGGCAAGACATCCCTGAAGGTGATGGAGGACTTCTGCATGCACTGTGATGCTGTCTGCTCCGGCCGCTATGAAATCATCCAGATACTCCATAGGATTGTCCATCATAAGATGCACGTCAAAGGGCAGGTCTGTATACTTCCTGATGCTTTTCACAACAAGAGGCCCTATAGTCAGGTTAGGAACATAATGTCCGTCCATGACATCGATATGGATCATATCAGCGCCTGATCTGTCGAGCATTTCTATTTCCTCACCCAGCCTGGAAAAATCCGCTGATAGTATTGACGGTGCTATTTTAATCACTAATCGTACCTCCTGTTGGCAATTATATCTTTAGCAAGCCTGGCATAGCGGCTGTATCTGCCCTCCGAGATCTCTCCTTCAGCAAAAGCTTCTTTAACAGCGCAGTCCGGTTCATTAAAATGCATACAGCCTGTAAACCTGCATTTGTCTCTGAAGGGTTTGAAATCCGGATAAAATTCCTGCAACTGCTCCGGCTGCAGTTCATTCAGGTCCAATTGGCTGAAACCCGGAGTGTCTACAATCATGCCGCCTTCGTCCAGGATTATAAGCTCAACATGCCTTGTGGTGTGCCTGCCTCTTTGGATCTTCACGCTTAGATCACCGGTCTCAAGCTGCAGCTTCGGGCATAGCCTGTTTATGACAGAGGACTTGCCGACACCCGACTGCCCTGCCAGGGCAGTAATACCCTTGATGCTTTTGACCAGGGCCTCCAGACCTAAATTATGCTTGGCGGAAATGGCATGGCAGGGGTACCCTGTATTGCGGAATTCACCAACAAGCGCCTCGATGCGAGCGCTGTCTGCCAGGTCGGTCTTATTGATGACTATTATTGGCTGAATTCCCTTGTACTCGGCTGATATCAGGAGCTTATCGGTGAGCAGTAGATCGGGTTCAGGGCTTGCTGCTGCTAGTATAACAATCAAATTGTCTACATTGGCGACAGCAGGCCGACCCAGGAAGTTCCTGCGGTCCAGGATATTTTCGATAGTCCCTTCCTGGACATTGCTGCCCGGGTTTATTTCAACATGATCGCCTACAACAGGGATTACTCCGTCCTTTCGGAACTTGCCTCTGGCTCTGCAACGTATCACTCTGCCATCTGAAAATACGTCATAAAAACCACCTACAGCCTTTAGTATAATTCCTGTCATCATTCTGTTGCTGGCTCCTCTTTGCTGAAATCTATCGTCTCCCGGCTGAACCAGATATCATCGATATAAATATCATAGTCAACCTTGCCTTTGCCTTCAACATCAATATATGCAGGACCCTGGGAAAAATCATGATAATTGTTGTATATGACAGTATCGTCAGAGATACGGACCACCTTTATGCGGGCAAAGCCCTGTATGCCTGGTATATCTATTTTAAGGCGCAGTCTTCGGTCCGGTTCGGGTCCGAGGCTTATCCAGAGGTTAATCCTTCTGTCTTCTCTTATCTGTTCCCCCTGAGCAGGATCCTGCCTTATAACGATACCTTTGGCGTATTCGCTGCTATGCTCGCCTTTTACTTCACCTACTTCAAATCCATCATTTATGATCATCTGCTTTGCTGCCTCTTCTGTAAAGCCAACGTAATTTCCTACAAGCTCGGGTCCCTTGCTTATAGTTAGTATGATCTCCGTACCTTCTTCTACCTCCGTGTTCCCCTTGATGCTTTGGTCGACCACATAGCCGCTGGGTTTGTCACTGTATACATATATGGGCTCACCAACGGTCAACCCCGCATTTTCCAGCTCGATCTCCGCAGTCCGCAAAAGCTTGTTGCGGACATCAGGCACTTTGACCATCTTTACACCATCGCTGACTATCACTTCTATTATGCTGTTGGTTTTTACCCTCATGCCCGGCCTGGGTTTTTGTGATATGATATAGTTTTTAGGCACCTCATTGCTGTGCTGGCGCCCGATTACCTGGAGCTTGAGGTTGCTTGATTTTGCGATCGTCTCCGCAAACTTCAGGTCATAGCCTTCTACCTTCGGGACCTCTGACTCGCCTGCACCGAAATGCTGCCTGAAAATGCTGGTTCCGACCAGGGCCAGGGTCAATATCAGTCCTGATATAAACAAAACTGATAAAATGGTGATCAAAGCAGTACGTTTTTTTCGTTTGGTCTCATCGTTCTTTTTCTTCTTCCGCTCAAGTCTGTCTTCATGCAGAACTATCGGAGGCATTACCTGTGTGTTTTGCTCATCATATGCAGCCTTTTCCATATCCTTGCTGACAAAATTGTCGTCGGGTTCTTTAAGTGCTCGCCTCAGGTCTCTTAACATCTCAGCGGTATCCCTGTATCTCAGGCTTATATCCTTTTCGGTAGCTTTCTCTATGATGTATTGAAGGCTCTTTGGGATTTCAGGATTTATATCCCCTACCGGGGTTATTTTCTCCTGTATATGCTTGAGTGCTACGGTAATAGCACTGTCGCCCTCAAAGGGCACCACGCCAGTAACCATCTCATATAAGACTATGCCCAGTGAGTAAATATCGGATTGGTGTCCTACAATGCCTCCTCTGGCCTGCTCAGGCGAAAAATAATGAACAGAACCGATCACATTCGATCCCGCCATCGTTACCGTTGCTGTAGTAGCAGCCCGGGCTATGCCAAAATCGGCCACCTTGACATCTCCGTCATTGCTGATCAGTATATTCTGGGGCTTGATGTCCCTGTGTACTATACCGTTTTTGTGCGCATGACTGAGGGCCTGGCAAATCTGTATACAGATCCTGACAGCTTCTTCCGGCTCCAGCCTGCCTTTCTCTCGTATGTACTCCTTCAAGGTCTTGCCATCGATGTATTCCATTACTATATAATGGATGTCGCCCTCCTGGCCTACATCATATATATTCACAATATTAGGATGAGACAGGCTGGCTACGGACTGGGATTCCCTTTTGAAGCGTAGAACGAATTCCTCATTTTCAACAAGCTCCGGCCTTAGTATCTTAACTGCCACATATCTTTTGAGGAGATGGCATCTGGCCTTATAAACAACAGCCATGCCTCCTCCTCCTACTTTCTCTATGAGTTCATATCTACCGCCAAGTAATTTGCCCAGCAACCTTGTCACCTCTCTTTTTCACAACCGGTATATCTGGCAGCGACTATAGTGATATCATCAGTGCTACCTGCTGCAAGTGCTTTAGCGCCCAATTCCTTCACAAGTTCACATACCGGCAGGTCACCGGAAATATTGCTAAGTTCCTCATCCAGCTTTACATAGTTGCTGAGTCCGTCAGAGCACAAAATAACGATATCACCTTCAGAAATGGTCTCCTCAAATAAGTCGATCTTCAATGTTTCCTCAGTACCAAGTGCTCTGGTAATTATATTACGATTGGGATGCACTGACATTTCATCAGCCGTAATGCTGCCATTATCCAATAGCTCCTGTACCAGTGAATGGTCTCTTGTTATCTGCCTTACCTCATTTCCCTTTATAATATAGCACCTGCTGTCTCCGATATGTGCTATATACACGAGTCCATGGGCAAATACTGCCATGGTCAGAGTTGTCCCCATGCCCAGCAGGCGTTCTTCGGTCTTCGACATGTCATATATCTTCTTATTAGCCTCTGTTATAGCCTGATACAAGCTTTCCACCAAATGCTTTTTGTCCTTGTGGTCCTTTACATTTTCACAGAAATAGGCACTGATAAGCTCAACGGCTGTACGGCTTGCCAGGTCGCCTGCATTGTGACCGCCCATGCCGTCTGCAATAATGATGAACTCACAGCCGGACCCTTCAGGCCCCGGGATGTAGTAGTAGTCCTCGTTGGATTTTCTCTGAGAGCCCCTACACGTGAATGCTCCGTATTCCATATATGCCCTACCCCCGTTCTTTCTCAAGATATGCTGCTTTTAGCTGACCACAAGCACCGTTTATGTCCAGTCCCATCTCACGCCTTCTGGTTACATTTATGCCTTTTGACTGAAGGATCGAAATAAACGTTTTGATTCTATCCTCGCTGCTCCTTTTGCGGCTTAAGTGCTTTACCTCATTAAGCGGTATCACGTTTACATGGCATGGGAATCCACGAAGAAGCCTGCACAGCTCTTCCGCATGCTCCGGTTTGTCATTGGTACCGCTGATCAGGGCGTATTCAAAGGTCACCCTTCTGCCTGTCTTGTCAAAATAGTATCTGGCAGCGCTTATGACTTCAGCTACACTGTAAGCATGAGCTATTTTCATTATCTCTCTTCGAATACTGTCATAAGGCGCATGCAAGGAGACAGCCAAATTTATATTCAAGCCTTCATCTGCCAGTGTATACATTTTAGGCACCAAGCCGCAGGTAGACAAGGTGATATTTCTATACCCTATATTCAAGCCAAGAGGGTTGTGTACCAGCTTGATGAATTTCAACACATTGTCATAGTTGTCCAGAGGCTCACCGCAACCCATGAGCACAAGGCCGTTGATACTCGGCTTGTTGTGCTCGGCAAGATCATCGTCTGCCGCCAATACCTGCGCAAGCATCTCCCCTGCAGTCAGATTTCTTACCAGTCCGCCCGTAGTGGATGCACAAAAACTGCACCCCATCCTGCAGCCTACCTGTGTCGAAAGACATAGGGTCGTGCCATATGGATATTGCATAGAAACACATTCTATTATATTATTATCACTCAATAAATACAAATACTTTACAGTGCGCTTATCTGATGAAGCCAAACGTTCGAGGGTGACCAGGCGTTCGATTCTGTAGCCGCTGTTTAACTTTTCTATCAATGTAGCAGGAAGGTCTGTCATCTGTTCAAAGCTTGTCGTGCCTTTATGGAGCCATTTGAACAACTGCCTTGCACGGAAAGGCTTTTCATCCAATGATACAAAGATCCGCTCCAGCTCCTCGAGCGTCATATCAAGCAAATCAGGTTTTTCAGCCATGATCAAACCCTCTTTCTCAGTCTAGCTATAAAAAAACCGTCTATACCATGAAGGTAAGGTATGAGCTGTATCATGCCATCTGCTGCAGCGCTCATTAGCGATGCGGGCAAATAAGGGGCTATATCCTCTCTATAGAACTCTTTGTGTTCTGCCAGAAAATTGCTTATCATATTTTGATTTTCATCCTTGTTGATGGTACATGTGCTGTATACCAGAACACCATTTGGCTTCACATATCTGCTGCATGAATCTAATATCCTTTCCTGGAGCCTGACCAGCTCTTCAAGCCCGTGCGGAGTGACTTTTAGCTTGATATCGGGCTTCTTATGGGCAACTCCCAATCCTGAGCAGGGAGCATCTATCAGTACACAGTCGAAGTATTCATCCAGCTCCGGTGAGTGACGGGATGCATCCATGACTTCCGGGATCACTGAGTCAGCTCCCATACGCTTTGCATTGGCCCGAACCAGGTCAACCCGGTGTTCATGTACATCCCATGCATATACCTTGCCCTTGTTTCCCATCAGTTCAGCCATGTGGATGGCCTTGCCTCCTGGTGAGCTGCATGCATCCAGGACCGTCTGCCATGGCCTGGGTGCTACAGTATAGGCTACAAGCATGGAGCTTTCGCCTTGAATGGTAAAATATCCGTTTTTATATAATGGATCTTCCTCTATATCACCTGGGTATTTCAATCGAAGTGCTTCTCTTATATACAGTCCCTTTTCAGCTTGTACTCCACGCATGCTGAGCTTCTCAGCCAGCGTCTCCGGTTCGATTTTCAAAGTGTTGGCCCTTATCGACAGGACATCCTCTGCCTGCGGCGGTCGCATGATATGCTCGGCCGTCAGCTCTCCATACTCCTTTATCCATTTTTCTGTCAGCCATATCGGAAAGCTGTAAACAAGCGACATGTTCTCAACCCTGGTAAGGCTTTTGTCCGGCAGCCTGAGGCTTTCCTTGCTGCGTACGATATTTCTCAAAACTCCGTTGACAAACCCGCTAAGCGCAAACAGGCCGTGTTTCTTGCACAGATTGACGGCCTCATTCACTGCGGCTGAGTCAGGTACCCGGTCCAAATACAGGATCTGGTATGCTCCCAGCCTTAATATATTTATGATCCAAGGGTTTGCCTTCTTCATTGAGGTGAACTTGTTCAGAAAGTGATCCAGGGTCAGCTGCCTCTCCAGAGTACCGTAAACCAGCTGGGCTACAAAGGCAGCATCTCTGTCTGTTAGGTTGAATGCCCGCAGATTATCCTTCAGGCTTATATTGGCATATTTGCCGTCTCTGTTGACCTCGATCAGTACCTTTAGAGCTATCTGTCTTGTTATGGTTCCGCTTGATTCCATCAACTGTCCTCTCTATTCGGCTGCCCGAGCCGTGTTCCTTCCAGTATTGGATTGCCACGAAGATATTCCTCTGCTGTCATCCTGCGTCCTCCCTCTCCCTGAAGCTCCAGAAGCTGAAGGACACCATCCCTGCACCTGACAACCAGCCCATCGCGTTCATTGGCCAGGATCACCGTTCCTGGCTCGTATTGGTTTAGTGTTAAGTATTCCCGCTCCGCTGCCTTCCATACCTTGAGCCGCTTACCGCTATAATAGGTGAAGGCTCCTGGCCACGGTGTCAGGCCCCGAATCATGTTCCTTATGTCATAGGCTTTCTTGTCCCAGTCTATTTCACCCATTGACTTGTCGATCTTACCGCAATAGGTTGCTTTCTCATGGTCTTGTGGAACCCCTTCAGGTTTGCCTTTCTCAAACCGCTTTATCACTTCCAGAAGCAGCTCACCCCCCAGGCAAGCAAGCCTGTCGTGGAGCTCACCGGCATTCTCATCATCACCGATGCTGATTTTCCTGGCAGCTATGATGTCCCCGGTATCCATACCCGCATCCATATAGATGATTGTTATCCCGGTCACTTTTTCACCATTGATCAGCGCATGCTGAATCGGTGACGCGCCTCTGTATTTCGGTAGCAGAGAAGCATGTACATTTATGCATCCCAGGGAAGGTATATCAAGGAACTCCTGGGGCAGGATCTGGCCAAAAGCAGCCGTTACAACGAGATCTGGCTCCAATAGCCTTATACTGCTCATGAAATCATAGTCATTCCTGACCTTGACCGGTTGGAATACAGGTATGCCTTCTCTGATGCCCCATTCCTTTACAGGGGACGGGGTCATTATATTGCCCCTGCCCCTTGGCTTGTCCGGTTGTGTAACGATAGCTACCAGGCTGTTGCCGCTTTGCTTGATGGCTTCAAGGCAGGGGATGGCGAACTCTGGTGTACCCATAAAAACTATCCTGATCAATCCAATTCCTCCAAAGTACCGGGTATAACCTTGTCTATATATAATATACCGTCGAGATGGTCTATTTCATGGCACAGGGCCCTTGCGAGAAGGCCCTCGCCCTTGATTTCTATGCTTTTGCCTTCCTTGTCCTGGGCCTTTACGACCACTTGTGCCGGCCGTGTGACCTTGCCCCTGTATCCTGGTATGCTCAGACATCCCTCATAGTCGGTCTGTTCGCCTTCCTGGCTGACTATTTCCGGATTGACAAGTACATGTATGCCTTCACCTGTGTCTATCACCACGACCCGCTTCAAGACACCCACCTGAGGCGCAGCCAGCCCTACACCGTTTTCCTTGTACATGGTTTCGATCATGTCTGATATGAGGGTTTCCAGCCTATTGTCGAATTTATCGACAGGCTTGGATTTCATTCTTAGGACCTCGTCTTTTTTATATAGCTTTACATCTCTTATTGCCATGCTCATATTCTCCTTACTCTCTATAATAAGCTCAAAGGGTTGAAGTCCAGGGCGGTGCTGAAATCTTCGCTCCGGAACCTTTCCGTCAATGTTTCTGCAAGCCTATGATAACCGCTTATGGTTTCTTCGGAGGTATCGATTTTTATTATTATATGCCACCTGTATTTATTGTTGATCCGCTCTATCGGTGCAGGATATGCACCGATATCGACCAGACCCTTTCTTAGCACAGGATCCCTGTTGATATATCCCCTGGTCCATTCTAACATATCATTTGCATAGTTTATAAGCCCTTTTTCATCAGCAGCGCTGATCAACACCCTGATTATATGCGAGTATGGCGGATATATGAATTGCCGCCTCACCTCTATCTCTCTATTGTAAAACTCCTTGTAGTCATGCTTTGAAGCCAGCCTGATCGAGTAATGATCAGGCTGATAGGTCTGTACCAGTACCAGACCCGGTTTAGAGCCCCTACCGGCCCTGCCGGCCACCTGGGTAATCAGCTGAAATGTCTTTTCACTGCTCCGGTAGTCGGGAAGGCTCAACGCCGTGTCTGCTGCTATCACGCCTACTAGAGTCACATTTGGAAAATCCAGTCCCTTTGCTACCATCTGTGTGCCTATAAGTATATCATACCGGCCGCTGCCGAAGGCCTCTATGATATCATGGTGCGCACCCTTCCTCGATGTCGTGTCAAGATCCATCCTGAGCAAGCGGACTGATGGGAACAGTTTTAACAGCTCCTCCTCCACCCTTTGTGTTCCCAGACCAAAATGCTTGATATAGCTGCTTTTACAGTTGGGACATACCTTCGGATACTCCCTTTCGAGTCCGCAGTAGTGGCAGACCAGTTTGTTACCTCTCTTGTGATATGTAAGTGTGATATCACACTTGTCGCATTTGATCGCTTCTCCGCAGCTCCTGCAGGAAACAAACTGGGCATAACCTCTCCTGTTCATCAGCAGTATTGCCTGTTCTTGGCTTTCGAGTGTTTTTTTCAAGGCTGAATAAAGGCTCAGGCTGAAAATGTTGCGGTTGCCTTTAGCCAGCTCCTGCCGCATATCGATTATCTTCACTTCGGGCAGGATCTGTTTGTCCACCCTGTGCTTCATTTCCACCAGATGATATTCTCCCTGCCTGGCCTTGTGATAATCCTCCAGTGAAGGGGTCGCGCTTCCGAGCACAAGGACAGCATTCTCCAACCGGCATCGCATCTGGGCTATTTCCCTGGCGTGATAGCGCGGCCGCTTTTCCGACTTGTATGAATCCTCATGGGATTCGTCGATTATAACAAGGCCTAACCGGTTAAGGGGTGCAAATATGGCTGATCTTGCCCCTACAACTATATCCACCTTGTTGTTGTAGATCCTGCGCCATTCGTCATAGCGTTCTCCGATTGACAGCCTGCTGTGAAGGACTGCTACCCTGTCGCCGAATCTTGACTTGAACCTTCCTACGGTTTGCGGTGTCAGGGAAATTTCGGGCACAAGGACTATCACCTGCTTGTCCATTGCCAGGGCCTCGGCTGAAGTTTTCATATATACTTCTGTCTTGCCGCTCCCGGTTACTCCATGCAGTAACACAGTTCCGCCGCCCTTGCTCATCATGCTGCATATAAGACTTATGGCTTTATTCTGCTCGTCATTGTAGACAGGTGGTTGAGTCGCATCTATTTCATACTGCCAGGGGTTTCTGTAGGTTTCTTCCGTCTCAACCGTAATCAGACCTTTACTGACCAGGGAGTTGATACTGGATTGTGATGCTCCTGTATTGATAAGCAGTTCCTTGACAGGTAGGCCATCCTCCTGTTCAAGGGCCTGAAGGATCGCCTTCATGTTGGCTGACAGCTTGCCTGCTGTCTCTGCCTTCTCGGCATATTCCGGAGAAAGGTATGCGACCTTTTGCTTTTTCTCCTTTATATTTACCCTGATGCCTGGAGGTACAAAGCAATGGATGGCTTCTATCAGCGGGCAGTGGTATTCTTTTTTTACCCACATGATCAGCGGTATAAACTTCTCAGAGATCAAGGGATAGGGATCCATAAGCTTTTTTATGGCCTTAAGCTTATGTTCAGGTATGTCAGTAGCCTCATCCAGGCTGATGATATATCCCTGGACCATGCTTTGACCAAACGGGACCAGCACTCTCATACCTAGCTTTACTCTATCCTTGAATTCATCCGGTACCTCATAATGGAATACCCTGTCAAGCGCTGATGAGCTGCGATCTATCACAACCCCCGCATAGAACCCGTCAACCACGCCATATCACCCCCTGTTGGAAATCATAATAAGAAAAAAGGGGTACCTTGTACCCTTTATATCATAGCATGATTTACTTGAAGCCTTCCTTGGTGCGTTTGTAGGTCACCAGGCCTTCATCGATCTCCCTGATAGCTAACGATACAGGCTTGGATATATCTCCATCTACAAGTGGCTTATCACCACTGACTATCTGTCTTGCCCGTTTTGCCACTTCAACAACCAAAGTATATCTACTGTCCACTCTTTTCATCAGTGAATTCAATGTTGGATAGATCATGTTGTGCACCTCCCTGTAATATTAAATGTAGTTCTTTATTGCGGTCGACCCGGCATTTCTCAGCAATAATGATAGCTTCGATCTTTTTAACAGCCTCTTCTACCTTGTCGTTTACAACGACATAATTGTATCTTTTGATGAAATTCAATTCCTCGTATGCGCTTCTAAATCTTTTAAGTATGGTCTCGGGATCTTCAGTGCCTCGTTTGACTATACGCCGCCTGAGTTCTTCCATGGTGGGAGGGATAATGAATATGAATACGCCTTCTTCAAATCGCTCTTTGACCTTCAAGGCACCCTGTATGTCTATTTCAAGTATGACATCCTTGCCTGACAACAGCTGACTTTGGACAAACCTTCTAGGAGTGCCGTAATAGTTGCCATATACCTCTGCATACTCCAAAAACTCATTTTCCGCTATCATTCTTTCAAACTCTTCGCGGCTTTTGAAAAAATAGTTGACGCCATCCCTCTCGTTGGGTCTTGGAGGCCTGGTGGTGACCGATATTGATAATACAGCCTCTGGATGCTTCTCAAGCCAGCTTTTGCAAATAGTGCCTTTTCCTGCTCCTGAAGGCCCGGATATAACAATCAACAAACCATTCTTGCCCATGACATGATAAGATCCTTTCAAGCTAGTCTTCGTTTGGTTCTGCGCTGCTATCCTTTGAATCCAGCCTGTGTGCGACGGTCTCCGGCTGTACGGCGGAGAGTATCACATGGTCGCTGTCGGTAATAATGACCGCACGAGTCCTGCGGCCATATGTTGCATCGATCAGCATGCCCCTGTCCCGTGCATCCTGTATGATCCGCTTTATCGGGGCGGATTCCGGGCTCACAATCGCTATTATCCGGTTAGCTGATACTATGTTTCCAAAGCCAATGTTAATAAGTTTTATGCTCATATGGCTTTCCCTGCTTTCTGACTTCTTATTCGATGTTTTGTATCTGTTCCCTTATTTTCTCTATTTCGCTCTTTATATCAACTACCATACCGGTGATTTCAATATCGTTTGATTTTGATCCGATGGTATTGATCTCCCTGTTCATTTCCTGTACTATAAAATCCAGCTTGCGTCCAACAACACCACCCTTTTCCATGGTCTGCTTCAACTGGTTCAGGTGGCTCTTCAGCCTGATAATTTCTTCGGTTATATTTGATCTTTCTGCAAAATATGCAACTTCTGTGTTGAACCTTATTTCATCCAGATCTGTTGATTTCAGCAGCTCCTTTATACGAGCCTCAAGCTTTTTCCTGTATTCCTCAACGACTAAGGGTGACCGCTTCTCTATCCCAGTCACCATGCTGTCTATAAGATCGGCTCTGCTTATAATATCTTCAGCCAGGTAGCTCCCTTCCTTTTCCCTCATCTGGCTAAGTGTATCCAGGGCTTCTGCGAGGGCTTTCTCCGTAAGCTCTTGCAGAAGACCGGAATCCTCCTCTGCCTCAGTTATGGTGAAGATATCCTCTATGCCAGCAATAGCAGATATATCAAAGCTGGGATTTAAATTATGCTTTTCTGCAAGTGATTTCAGTCCTGTTATGTATGATTCAGCCAGTGCCTCGTTCAATGTGACCGTTATCCGGTTGGGAGCATTGTTCACATAGCTTGCGTAAACCTCTACACGTCCCCTTGTCAGTTTTTCCTGTATGGTTTTTCTTATTATCTCCTCAAGAAAAGACATGGCTCTCGGCAGACGGAGGTTTACATCCAAATAACGATGATTTACTGTTTTGATTTCTATACTGACTTCCCGGTTCGCTTCTTCTGCCTTGCCCCGTCCAAAGCCCGTCATGCTGAGTACCATTGGTCGCATCCTTTCATGAGCTAAATTGGTTAGATCAAACCTTCATAGTATTATAGCCTAGTTTAGACAATGTTTGCAAGCACTAATTAAATTATATCTCCAGGCTGTCTTCTACCAGCCCAGACGCTTGCATAACCTAGATAATAGAGATCATATGGAGGGTTTTTCAATGACCGGATTGGTAAAGATAACTGACCCGTCTGTAGCCTTTGCTCTCACGCAGGTACTCAGTATACTGTACCTGTCCGATGTACCTGTTAGGCTCGTCAAGTGGCGATCCTCTGACGATCCGCGCATATCGGCCATGAAAATACCACCACCGGCAGCTCTATACGATAAAGCGGTCTACACAAACAAGGGATTAAAAAAGCTCTCCAGATCAGGACTGCCATGGAAAGCCACGTCCGCTAGTATCAGAGCTTTGATCAGCCTTGCTGAATGCTTGAAGGTATCAGGCTTCAAGCTCTCACCAGTAGCTTTTGCAGATGAACTGAAAGCGATAGCAGCCTTGCAGCTTCAGTATTGCCTGGACTTCATGCCGGGAGGCATATGCGAAATAAGCGACATAGCCGCAGTGCTGGAGGCTGGTTCCGGGTTCCTGATGGTTTGCGGTAATGGACCTGCGGACATTGCAAAAAATCCTAAGCCAAGCCTTGATGCTTTGTATGAAAGGATCATCTCTGATTGCAGCATTCAGAGCAGGTCCACCATGGAGCTTGCCTGGATCTCCAGGGGTATCGCAGCGTGGGACCTGTATAAACAGAGATCAGATAATGACCTTGTCTTGTCAGAAATAGTCCTGGAAATCATCAGCAGGAAAAGTATATCCGGTCTGTTCAGCAGGCATTCATCAAATACAGCGTCAGCTCCGTTGGGACAGCAGTTTTTTATTCTAGATGCAATCACAGCAGCCTACCCCTTCGTCAGGCTTGAGGTCGTAAAAAACAGGATAACGGAGATCTTCGGGCGTTTGGTGAATATTGCATACAGGGAGACCCCCGGAATGTTTGCTTTTTGGAGAAAGGAGGCTTCGCTGTCCGCATTCGATGCAGGAGCTTTTTTCTCCTGCCTTGACCGGATATCCGGATATATAGATGATCCAGACAATAAAGAAGTTATATCAAGGTTCAGGCATACTGCTGTCGATTTGCTTATCAAGCCTTATGTGAACAGGTACAGAACCAGCATACTGAAAGGGATCAAATGGTATAGCATCATGCGAAACTCATACGATTCACGTATATACTACCGGAAAGCTCTCTGTCCGGTTTTCCCGAAAAGGTTTTCAGTCGGCCACGATTGCCGGCTTGAGCTTAGCTGTAGGAGAATGGTCCGGACATCTGACCTTATGTACCTTAGCGCCAGCTTGCTGCGGTCTGAATGCTGCAACATGCATAAGCGCTAGATTTCAAGCCTCTTTCTCAAAATATCTCTCAGCATTTCGGGCTTAGCTTTTCCCCTAGATGCTTTCATAGCCTGTCCCATAAGAAAGGTGAAGGCTTTCGTCTTCCCGGATTTATAGTCCCTGACAGTATCCTGGTTTTCACCGAGTACATGATCTACTATATCGGCAAGTATCCTTTCGTCAGTTATCTGTCTCAGATCGTACTTATCGACGATCGATACGGCATCAAGTCCGGTTTCCAACATCTCAGCCAAGACCTTTACAGCTATGGTATTGCTTATTATGCCTTTCTCCACCAGCTCGACAAGCCCTACCAGCTTTACCGGACTTATGCCCGTACCAGGGGAACTTCTTTTGTCCTTGAGCAGACCGGCGAGAGGGCCGGTGACCCAGTTGCATACCTCTTTGGGTCTGCCACACTGTTCAACGCAGGCTTCAAAAAAGGCAGCTATGTCAGGCTCTGATGTCAACAGCCTGGCGTCCTGCTCAGAAAGCCCCAGCTCCTGAATATATCGCTGCCGCTTTCTCTGTGGCAGCTCCGGCAGTGTTGAATGGATTTGCTCGATCCATACACGGTCGATTCTAATGCCTGGCAGATCAGGATCAGGAAAGTATTGGTAATCCTGCGCATCCTCCTTGAGTCTTATCGGCTCACTTACATTTTTGCTGTCATCCCATCTGCGTGTCTCAGCAACAATGCGGCTGCCGCCAGACATCAGAGTCTTGAGCCTTTCTGATTCATACTCGATAGCATTGCGTACAGCTTTGAATGAGTTCAGGTTCTTGATTTCGACCCTGGTGCCGTACCCAGGCCCGTATGCAGGTTTTACTGAAATGTTCACATCACACCTTAAAGAGCCCTCCTGCATCTTGCAGTCGGATATACCCATATATAGAGCGATAAGCCTTAAATTATCCAGACACTCAACCGCTTCCTGGGCTGACCTGATATCAGGTCTTGTTACGATCTCGATCAAAGGTATGCCCGCCCTATTGTAATCTATAAGGGAAACCTTTTCTGACTCATTGTGGATGAGCTTGCCGGCATCCTCCTCCAATTGTATTCGGCTTATGCCTATTTTTCTCGTGCGCCCCTTGATTTCTATGTGCAGGTATCCGTCTGCACATATCGGCCTGTAATGCTGGGTGATCTGGTAACCCTTGGGCAGGTCCGGATAGAAATAATTCTTCCTGTCAAATGTGCTGAACTCCTCAATTCTGCAATTGGTGGCAAGCCCCATTTTAATGGCTAACTCCACTGCCTTTTTGTTCAAAAGAGGAAGCGATCCAGGCATCCCAGTGCATACAGGGCAGCATTGGGTATTTGGCGGTGCGCCGTAAGCCGTACTGCAGCCGCAGAAAAGCTTTGTGCTCGTTGACAGCTCGATATGCACTTCCAGACCTATAACCGTTTCAAGATCCATTGGTATCACCTCTGAGGAGTGTTGGCCGCTTGGTATGATAGTCCGTATTTTGCTCAAAGGTATATGCTGCACGAAGCAGGAGCCCTTCACTGAAGGCTTTACCCATAAGCTGCATGCCAATCGGCATACCGGAACTGTTGAAGCCACAGGGTATCGATATGGCAGGCAGTCCGGCAAGGTTGGCAGGAACTATGCAGATGTCCTGCTTGTATTTGTCCAGGGTATTGTCGCGTATCACACCAAATTTAAAAGCTGTCTCAGTAGTGGTGGGAGATAAAATGACATCATATTTTTCCAGGACATTGTCCAGCTCCTGCTTTATCAAGGTTCTCAATCTTGCTGCCTTAAGATAATAGTTTTTGAATCTTCCCGGTTCAAGGGCCAGATTCCCAAGCATTATCCTCCTTTTCACGTTTTCGCCAAAGCCTTCTGTCCGGGATCTGCAGTATAATCCCTCCGGACCGTCAGCGTCATCTGCTCTGTATCCATACCTGATCCCGTCAAATCTGGCCAGATTCGATGCGCCTTCAGCTGAGGAAAGCAGAAAATACACCGGTACTGAGTATTCGCTCAGAGGCAGGGATACTTCCTCCACGACTGCTCCCATGCTCTCAAAGATTCGAGCCGCTTTGATCACCTGCATGCGCACTTCAGGGCTTTGACAGCTGTCGAAATACTCTTGTGGCAGTGCTATCCTGAGCCCTTTTATATCATCGACAAGATAAGTGCTGTAATCAGTGCTGGGCTTGTTCACAGAGGTCGAGTCCTTTTCATCATGGCCGGCTATAGCGCTTAGTACCAAGGCACAATCTGAAACATCCTTTGTCAAAGGCCCGATCTGATCCAGTGAAGAAGCAAAGGCTATCAGCCCATATCTTGATACCAGCCCGTAGGTTGGTTTCATACCCACTATGCCGCAAAATGCTGCGGGCTGCCTGATGGACCCTCCCGTATCAGTGCCCAGTGAAAATAACACCTCATCGGCAGCAACAGCCGCTGCCGAACCGCTGCTGGAGCCTCCCGGCACCTTTTCAGCATCCCACGGATTGGCGGTACGCATATAATATGACGTCTCACCTGAAGAACCAATGGCAAAACTGTCAAGATTGAGCTTGCCCAAGAGGATGCTGTTCATTGCTTTCAGTTTCTCAAAAACAGTGGCATCATAGCAAGGTACGAAATTTGCCAGCATTTTGGAAGCGCAGGTGGTTTTCATACCTGAGGTGCAGATATTGTCCTTGAGCCCGTATGGGATACCTGTCAATGCTGTCTTTTCATTTCTCGCAAGGCCAAGCTTGTCCAAAGACCTTGCGTGGTCAAGCGCCCTGTCAACGTCCAGCGTTATGAATGCCCCTATTCTATCTTCTACGTCTGTTATCCTGCCTATTATCGACTCGGTCAGCTCTGTATAAGAGATTTCTCTTCTATCCAGCAATCTGGCCGCTTCATGTATCGTAAGCTTGTATAGTTCCAACTGTCATGTCCTCCGCATTACAATCCGGTCTTCAAAGCATAAGGTACATAAAAGAAACCATCCTTGATATCTGCTGCATTGCCCAGGATGGCATCCTGCTGCAATGAAGGCATTGCCACATCATCTCTCATTCTGTTGCCGGCATGGTTCATGATGGCGGCAGGCTCCGTGTTTCCGGTGTCAATTGCATTTATTTTATCAAAGTATTCGAGGATGCCGCTTAAAAACTCCGTAAGCTCATCTTTTTCTTCTTCTGTCAGTAGAAAACGGGATCTTTCAGCTATGGCTTCTATATCGGTTTTAGCAAGCTTCAAAATGCATCTGCCTTTCATCTGTTGTATTAGTTGTAAACAAGCAACTATGCGAGCATATTTTCAAAATCCTCTTCCGAGATGATCGTAATGCCCAGTTCCTTTGCCTTCGCCAGCTTGCTGCCCGCATTTTCCCCCGCCAGCACATAGTCGGTCTTTTTGCTCACGCTGCCTGAAACCCGGCCTCCTCTTTCTTCAATGATCGCCTTGGCTTCGTCCCTCGTATATTTGTCCAGTGTGCCGGTCAGAACGAAGGTCTTGCCTCTGAAGGCTTCAGATACGGTTGTATTCTTAGAAGCGTATGCAAATTTGACACCTGCCTTTTTAAGCTTCTCGATTAAAGCCAGGTTTTGCTCGTCCTTAAAGAATGCAGTTATACTCTCAGCCATTTTGTCTCCGATTTCGTATATGGCAGTAAGCTCGGCTTTGCTTGCGTTTATTATATTGTCTATATCATGGAAGTGCTCCGCAAGAGTCCTGGCAGCCTTTGAGCCTACGAGTCTAATGCCCAGGGCGAACAATACTCTGTCAAGACCTCTGTCTTTGCTTTCGTTAATTGCGTTCAGGATATTTTCAGCCAGCTTGGGCCCCATCCTTTCCAGAGTCAGAAGCTGTTCGAGTGTAAGATGATATAGATCTGCGGCATCATTGATAAGCCCGCTGTCAAGCAGCTGAGCTATTATCGCAGGGCCAAGCCAGTCTATGTCCATTGCATCCCTGGAAACGTAATGCTCCAGGAGCCGCTTCCTTTGGGCAGGACAGCTGTTGTCAGTGCAGCGGATTGCTGCTTCGCCCTCGATCCTCAGAACCTTTGATCCGCAGGCAGGACACCTGTCCGGGAACACGAAGGGCTTCTCCTTCCCTGTCCTTTTCTCTTTAAGTACCTCCACAACCTCGGGTATGACATCGCCTGCCTTGTGAATGACTACTGTATCGCCAATGCGAATGTCCTTCTCTTTAATAAAGTCCTCATTGTGAAGTACTGCCTTGGAAATTATCGACCCTGCAACCAGGGTGGGCTGAAAAACAGCGGTCGGAGTCAGTATCCCGGTCCTGCCGACCTGGATGACTATATCCTCTATTATGGTCGTTTTCCGTTCTGCAGGAAACTTGTAAGCTATTGCCCATCGCGGGCTCTTCGCAGTGTTGCCGAGTATCTCCCTTTGTCTTAAGGAGTTGACCTTTATCACAAGACCGTCGATGTCAAAGCTCAGATCATACCGCTTTGGTATCCATTCCTCGCATGTCCTGATGATGTCCTCAATCGACCTTGTTTTAAGCAAAAGAGGGCTGACCTTCAAGCCCAGCTCCTCTAAAAAATGCAGGCAGTCGGAGTGGGTCTCTGGTATAGGAGCCTTTGCATCCTGCAGGTTGAATATGAAAATATCCAGGGGTCGCGATGCCGTTATTTTTGGATCCAACTGCCGCAAAGAACCGGCTGCCGCATTGCGGGAATTGGCAAAGAGCGGCAGGCCCTCTGCTTCACGCTGTTCGTTCAGTGATGCAAATGCATCCTTAGAAATAAAGACCTCTCCTCTTACCAGCAGGTCAATCGGTTGTTTGAGCCTGTATGGCAGGGTCTTTATTGTCCTTAAATTGTTGGTCACATCTTCGCCGGTAATACCGTCACCACGGGTAGCGCCGCGCACGAATACGCCCTGCCTGTACTCGAGCGAAACAGACAGACCATCTATTTTATACTCCAGTATGTACTCTACATCATTGCCCGCTGTCTCGCGGACCCTTCGGTCAAATTCCAGTAGATCAGTCTCATTGAACGCATTGTTGAGGCTCAGCATGGGCACATCGTGCACTACAGGAGCAAAAACCTTCGATGCTTTGCCACCTACCCGCTGCGTTGGCGAATCAGCACGCTTTAGCTGCGGAAACTCGTTCTCCAGACGGATCAGTTCACCCATGAGCATATCGAACTCAGCATCTGAGACGGTAGGCATGTCTAAAACATAGTAGTTGTAATTGTGCTTGTCGATCTCGGTTATCAGTTCATCCATTCTTTTCTTTGCCTGTTCAATGTTCATGACCAACATCCCCTGTCATACTTTTTTAAGCGGAGCAAGCTCTGCAAGAAAGCTCTTTATACCCCCCTGAACAAAGGCTACCTTCAATACAAGATCGCTGCCTTTCCCTTCCATGGCGACTACTGTCCCCGTCCCGAACTTGGTGTGCATTACTTTGTCGCCAAGGCAGAATCTTGCCTTTCCTTCCGTATTTTCTTCTTGTGCCGTGAAGCTGACGCCCCTTGGCCCAAAGGAAGTAAAATTGTCTTTCCGCATAAGCCCGGCTGCATGAGAAAAGCTGCAGGAAACCAGCGAATTCAGATCATCTACAAGATCTTCCGGTATTTCCTTGATAAATCTGGACGGCATACTCAGCACAGAACTGCCGAACATGGTCCTCCTGTCCGCATATGTTATGTAGAGGTTTGTCTTCGCCCGTGTAATACCTACATAGCACAGCCTTCTTTCCTCTTCCAGTTCCTCATCCGATTCCATCGATCTGGAATGAGGAAACAGCCCTTCTTCAAGACCGGTCAGGAACACGACCGGAAATTCAAGGCCCTTGGCACTGTGCAGGGTCATCAGTGATACCGCGGTCCGGTCAGCATCATCTTCGGCTTCCATTTTGTCAATATCTGAAATCAAGGCGATGTTGCTTAAAAATTCGGTAAGGCTGCTGTCCGGATTGTTGTCCTCGAATTCCTTTGCAGCAGAAACAAATTCCTTTAGGTTTTCTATTCTTCCTATCGATTCCTCTGAGTTTTCCCTCTCGAGAGCAGGGAGATAACCGGTTTCTATCAGGACCTCCTGGATGAAATCTGTCAGTGGCAGCACTTCCTTTTTCGCAATAAGCCTGGTAAGCAACTGCGTAAATTCTTTTATCCTGCTGCCTGCTGCTTTGCCTGCAATGCTTTCACCCGACTCGAGCATAATTTCAAACATGCTGGTATTGTTGACCAAAGCGGCTTCTTGCAGCTTAGAGACGGTGACGTCCCCTATACCCCTTCTGGGACTGTTGATAATCCTTATAAGGCTGACATCATCAGCTGGATTGTCAATAACTCTCAAATATGCGATTATATCCTTTACTTCCATTCGGTCATAGAAGCGCAGTCCTCCATAGATATTGTAGGGAATGGCATATTTCATCATGGCCTCTTCCAGGGCACGGGACTGGGCGTTCATCCTGTATAGTATGGCTATGTCACCATACCTGCTGCCCTGGCGTACAAGCTTTCTAATTTCATTGCATATAAACTCCGCTTCTGCCTTTTCACTATCAGCCTTGAACAGCTTTATCCTGTCTCCCTTGTCCTTGCGGGTCCATAGCTTTTTGTCTTTACGGCCTATGTTATGCCTTATGACATTGTTGGCTGCATCAAGGATGTTCTGATAGGACCTGTAATTCTCCTCCAGCTTGATAACCTTTGCATCAGGAAAATCCTTCTCAAAATCCAGGATATTCCTGATATCCGCCCCTCTCCACCTGTATATTGACTGGTCATCATCGCCCACTACACATATATTCCCGTGGAAATCCGACAGCAGCTTCACTATCATATACTGGGCATAGTTGGTGTCCTGGTATTCATCCACCAGGATATAGCGGAATTTGTACCTGTAATAGTCCAATATGTCCTTGCGCAGGTAAAAAAGCTCAAGGGTCTTGACAAGCAGGTCGTTGAAGTCCAGTGCATTGTGCTTCCGGAGCATGGATTCATATAGCTTATAGATCTCGGCCAGCTTTTCCTGTCTGAATTGGCCGCTCACTTCCTTTGCATAATCAAGAGGGCTTTTAAGATCATCCTTCAGAGAACCTATCAACGCCCTGATCTCTTTGGCATTATAATATTTCTCATTTAAGTTTAGCTGCTTCAGGCATTCATTTATAACGCTCAACTGATCGCTGTCATCATATATCACAAAGTTGCCGCCATAGCCGATTTTCTCTATATCCCTGCGCAATATCCTCACACACAGGGAATGGAATGTGCTTATCCATATATCCTTCGCATCGCTGCCTACCAGCTTGTGTATGCGTTCTTTCATCTCCCTTGCGGCCTTGTTGGTGAATGTGATCGCCAGTATGGATGAAGGGGACACACTTCTGAAGCAAAGCAGCTCATACATACGTTCCTTTGCCCCGGGCAAGGAAACAGCACCGGGCCTTTCAAGGCTTTCAAGATGCTGCTCCATCAATGAGATATCATCAGCCGTGATCCCTGATGCCGGCAAATATCCGCTTTTATATATATCACCGTATTTCACCAGGTGGGCGACCCTGTTGGTCAATACTGTTGTCTTGCCCGATCCGGCGCCTGCCAATACGAGCACCGGACCTTGAGTCGTCAGCACGGCCTCTCTCTGCATGTTGTTGAGTCTACGGTATTCTGATTCTATTATTTTATCCCTTAGTTCATAGTACTTGCTTTCTATTTTATCTTTAGTCACTTCGATCACAACCCGGTATGTATTTGATTTTATTATACCAACGGAATCCGGCGCGGACAATAAAAAACCCTCAAAGCCAATTTAGTCTATGCTTTAAGGGTAGGTTTGCGGATTATCTGCATATCCTTTCAAACACTATTTTGTAGCCATCTGCCCCATATATAAGTGATCTGTTCACCCGGCTGATTGTAGCTGTACTCGCACCCGTCTCCTCGACTATTTCCTGATATGTCTTCTTGTCCTTTAACATTATGGCCACCTGAAGGCGCTGTGCCAAAGACTTGATTTCATTTATCGTACAGATGTCTTCAAAGAAACGGTAGCACTCTTCAATGTCCTTGAGCGACAGTATGGCCTGAAAAAGCTGATCTGTCAGATCATCTTTTATTTTGGATTTGTATTCCAAACTCATTCCTCCTATACTGGCTGTAAGCATTCTTTGATTTGTAACTTATTATGGAATGCCGGCATAGATTATAAAAGCAAACTAAGGGGGTGTATAAAGTGACTTATATAGTACAGCCCGGCGATTCCTTGTACTTAATAGCCTTGAAATTCCATACCACTGTCGAAGACATAATGGCTGCAAACGGCATAACAGATCCGGCGCTCACTTATCCCGGACAGGTCATTAATATCCCTGTAGCTGCTATTATGCATGGAAACGGATCTGAATATATCGTACAACCCGGAGAAAACCTGGACATGGCAGCTAAAAAGCATGGCGTAAGGGCTCGGGACCTGATCAGATCCAACAATATAAAAGCACCGTATATAATCTACCCCGGACAAACGATCCTTGTCCCGGGAAAACAGCATCCGTCTGCCAAAAATGAGCAAGCTGCTCCCTTGGGTATTTGACCCTTCTCTTTCATTCTATATATTAACACATTAAACCACTAAAGAAAAGATGTGAACATAAAATCAAACAAAAAAGTGCGTTCAAGCACTTATTTTTCTTTATTTTGATCTGCCTTTACGACTTCCATTTTAGATATGGATACCTCATATGCGGTCCTTTCCTCTATTTCACCGGATGGAAGCTTTTTCTGATACTGCCTGCTCTGGATCCTGCCCCAGATCTTTATATTGTCACCCACCGAAATGTTCTGGCAGTACCTGGCATTCCTGCCCCAGGCTATATTGGGTATGTAATCCGACTTGTTGTAGGATCTGTTGACGGCTATCAGCAGGTCGGCTATCTCTCGTTTGAACGGAGTAATCCTGTATACCGGCGTTTTGCACACAAAACCGTTCAAGTAGATCTGGTTGGGATTTTTTATACCTTCTACATTGTTGGTGATTTCCCTTACAAAAATGGTAAGCACAAGCCTGTTTGCACCATCGATGAGCTTGTTGTATGACCTGAGCTGCCCGCCGATATATACTTTGGTTCCCAGGCTCAGGTCAATGTCTCCTATAAGCCTCTCAGACACCGTGACCGGCAGCCTGTCGATATAGTCGCTTAACCTTGGCACCGCAATGAAAAAATTATAGAATCCCTCACCATACATCTCATGGCTGAAAGTCAGATCCGAGTCGACCGTCCCTGCTATCTGGACCCAGTTGTTATCAGTCGTGTATTCTGCCATTTGTTTCTCCCCCTTCTGTTTGTACATGTAGACATGTTGCCTGGAACTATACATATTCAGAATGCCATTCTGATATTCCATACCACACCACTGGTGATCAGCTGTCAATTTTTATCTGCCTGCCTGTATGGTCCAACCGGTATTCTCCCTTATGTATCAGCTCCGAGACCGGTACGATTTTATATCCTTCCGCCAGCAGCTTGTCGAGAATGAGCGGCAGGGCCTGAGTTATATATTTGGCATTGTTATGGAACAACACTATTGAGCCATTTCTTACATTTTTCACTACCCTGTTGTACATGTGGTCTACGCCCTTTTCCTGCCAGTCCAGGGAGTCGACATCCCATTGTACAGGATGAATGTCCAGTTCCCTGCATGTTCTGATCAACAGGTCATTGTATTCCCCGAAGGGCGGTCTGAACAACCTCACTGCACGGTCACCCGCCAGTTCCTCCAGTCTCTTCTGCGTTGATACGATCTCCGATATCATCTGCTCCTTGGAAAGGGATGCCATATGCGGGTGAGTGGCTGAATGGTTGGCCACTTCATGCCCCCTTTCTGCTATCTCTCTGACCTTGTCTGGATATTTGTCAATCCAAAAACGGACCAGAAAAAAAGTCGTCTTGATGTCACGCGCTTCCACGATATCCATGATTTCGCTGGTATATTCAGCTCCCCAGGCTGCGTCGAAGGAGATGGCGATTTTTTTTTCTTCCGTTTCGACTGAGTAGATAGGAAGCTCTTTCTTTATGTTGAGGAAAACACCAATGACTTTCCCGCCCATATTCTCCATGAATCCAAAGGACAGCAGGACTAGGTATAAACAGAGCATGATGCTCACTGCCTTGCTTTTGGATATGTATATGACCTTCATGTACAACACCTCAGTATAAGTCTATTACAGGCCGGAAGGTCTTATGACTTTGATATGGAACTTGCCTTTTGGATGTAAAAAAGCCCTCATCAGAGAAGCTCTCATGAGGGCCGTTTTGTTACTTTGATATCAATTGTAGTTTCTGTAAGCTGTCAGCAGATCATTATCCAGGAGGACCAGGACAGCTGCCTGACCTTTCCCATCCCTTTCCTCTATGGGCAGGCTGTCCATGTTTAGCCTTGTCGTAGTACCGTCCTTCTGCAGCAAAATGATCTCATAGGGTTCTTTTATATAGAAGGCCTTGATCAGGGCGGTGCCGTTGGTATTCTTGCGGTCAAAGCTTATCGTCCTGAAGCCGACACCTCCCCGCCCCTGGCGTTCATAATCCGATATAAGAGTACGCTTTGCAAATCCCCTGTCTGTCACTACTACCAGCTCCCCTTCATCTTCCTTTATCTGCTGGCCAAAAATCACCTTATCCGACTTTTTAAGCTGTATTGCCTTGACACCTTTGGCCGCCCTGCCCATTGGGCTGACTTCACTGCCGCTGAAGCGGATGCTCATGCCCTTCTCGGTGATTATTATCATGTCGCTGCTGCCATCTGTCAGTTCGGCAGCCACGACCTTGTCGCCTTCTTTCAGGCCGCAGGCTATTATTTTCGTGATGCGGGAATCATACTCCTTGAGCTGGGTTCGCTTTACCATCCCATACTGGGTATAAAACTGTACATATAGGTCTTCATCAAAGCCGGGTACAGAAATCATGGCTATTACCCGTTCACTTCTGTCGAATCCCTTTATAAGCACGCTAAGCTGCATGCCCTTGTCCTTCCACTTGCCCTCCGGCACCTCACTGCCCATGACCCAATAGCAGTTGCCGGCATCTGTGAAAAACAGGAGTCTGTGATTGGTGGCTGAATCCACGAGAAACTCAACAAAATCCATATCTCTGGTCTCTACAGCCTCTACATCCCGGCTGGACCTGTTGAAGGATCTTTTCGGTATCCTTTTGATATCCTGATTGCGGGTCAGGGTCACTACGCAATCCTCAACATAGATAAGGTCATCTGTCCTTATTTCCGCTTCAGCGCTGTCCTCGATTATTACCGTCCGGCGTTCATCGGCATGCTTTTTCTTAATCTCAAGAAGTTCATTCCTGATCACCTTTATGAGGAGAGCTTCAGAGCTCAGTATAGCGTTGAGCTCCTCGATCAGCTTTTTTACCTGGGCATATTCATTTTTGAGGTTTACTATCTCAAGATTGGTAAGCTTCTGCAAGCGCATGTCCAGAATAGCCTGGGCCTGAATTTCGGTAAGGCCGAATTCCTTGACAAGATTGTTCCTGGCTTCCCTGGGATTTTTTGATGCCCTGATTATAGCAATGACCCTATCTATATTGGACACAGCCAGGATCAGGCCTTCCAGTATATGCTCCCTTGCCCTGGCCTTTTCCAGATCATACCTGGTCCTACGGGTCACGACATCCTTCTGATGCTTTATGAAGTATTCAAGCATGGATTTCAGATCAAGCTGCTGCGGCTTGCCGTCAGCTATAGCTACCATGTTGACCCCAAAGGTGATCTGCAGGTCTGAGTACTTGTACAAATAATTAAGTATCTTTTCAGCATCTGCATCCTTTTTAAGCTCTATGACAGCGCGGATACCCTGCCTGTCCGATTCATCCCTGATATCGGAAATCCCCGTCAGTATCCCCTTTTTCTCTTCGCTCAGCCTGAGTATCTTTTCCAGGAGTGCCGCCTTGTTGACCTGATATGGCAGTTCCTTGATCACAAGCTGCTTTTTGCCACCGGCTGCATATTCTATATCTACCTTTGCCCTGATAGTGATTTTGCCCTTGCCGGTTTCATAGGCCTTTCGTATTTCATCCTTGCCGATTATATAGGCACCGGTTGGAAAATCCGGACCTTTTATGATCTCGAGCAGCCTGTCTGTCGTGACATTCTTTTTAGTCATCACTTCGATAGCGCCGTCTATCACTTCCCCAAGGTTGTGCGGTGGTATATTGGTAGCTACACCGACTGCTATTCCCGTGGACCCGTTGACCAGCAGGTTCGGGAAGCGTCCGGGCAGGACATCCGGCTCTTTCAGCGAATCATCAAAGTTCAGACTGTAGTTCACGGTTTCCTTGTCTATATCGCGCAGAAGCTCCAAGGCCAAAGGGGTCATGCGGGCCTCGGTATACCGCATGGCTGCGGCGGAATCCCCGTCTATGGATCCGAAGTTGCCATGCCCGTCTACCAGGGGATTGCGTATATTGAAGTCCTGGGCCATCCTGACCATGGCATCATATATGGATACGTCACCGTGTGGATGATACTTACCCAGAGTGTCACCAACTATCCTGGCAGACTTTTTGTATGGCTTGTCCGGTGTAAGACCGAGCTCGTGCATGGTATACAGTATGCGTCTCTGCACTGGTTTCAGTCCGTCCTCGACCCTGGGAAGAGCCCTCTCCAATATTACATACTCAGCATATGGCATTATTGACTCATGGATAACATTTTCCAGAGTCTTGACTATGACTGTATTGTCATTTTGCTGCATTATATCCTTGTCCCTGTTCCGTGCCATGCATTATACCCCCATTTCCTGAAAGATGTCTTTCTTGTTGAAGTTGGCATTGGCTGCTATATAATCACGCCGGGGCTCTACCTTGTCCCCCATCAGAATGGTGATAAGCCTTTCTGCTTCTGCTGCATCCTCCAAGGTAACCTGGACGATAAAGCGGTTGGCCGGGTTCATCGTCGTCTCCCACAACTGTTCAGGATTCATCTCGCCCAGTCCTTTGTATCTTTGGACCGTATAGCCTTTGCCCGCACTTTTTACTTTCATGGTCAGTTCCTCATCGTTGTAAGCATATTCGACCTTGCTGCCGCTGGTAATTTTATAAAGCGGTGCCATACCGATATATACATGCCCTCTTTTTATAAGCTCCTTCATATAGCGGAAGAAAAAGGTTAGGAGTATGGCCCTGATATGGGCACCATCCTGGTCTGCGTCGGACAGTATTATGATCTTGTGATACTTTAGGCTGTCGATATTGAAATCTTCGTCAATGCCGGTGCCAAGAGCTGAGATTATGGTCCTGAACTCCTCATTGGCAAGCACTTGATCCAGACGCTTCTTCTCTACATTCAGCGGCTTGCCCCTCAAGGGCAGTATAGCCTGGAATCGCCTGTCCCTCCCCTGCTTGGCAGAGCCTCCGGCTGAATCACCCTCTACTATGAAAAGCTCATTGAGCTTTGCATCACGTCCGGTGCAGCTTGCCAGCTTGCCTACCAAAGGAGCAGCCTCCAGGCTGTTCTTCCTCCGTGTTATCTCCTTGGCTTTTCTGGCAGCTTCCCTTACCTTGGCTGCGTTTATAGCCTTTTCGATGATAGCCCTGACTGACTCCTGGTTGTCTATATCTTCTATGTAGTAAAGGAGTTTATCCGAAAGGATCGTCTCCAGGGCGGTCCTGGCTTCGGGGTTGCCCAGCTTGGTCTTGGTCTGACCCTCAAATTGGATGTTGTTCATTTTTACTGAAATCACTGCCGTGAGGCCTTCGCGGAAATCCTCCCCGTTCAGCCCGCTGTTTTTACCTTTATACAAGCTGTTGGTTTTTATGTAATCGTTCAGTACCCGTGTGAGGGCAGTCTTGAAGCCCGTTTCGTGGGAGCCGCCCTCAGTTGTGGGGATATTGTTCACATATGAAAATATGCTTTCCGTATACGCATCCGTGTATTGGATGGCTATCTGGGCATATATGCCGTCTTTTTCACCTTCGATGTATATGACATCGTTATGCAGGGGTGTCTTGTCTTCATTCAGGTACCTGACAAAATCGACCAGGCCGCCGTCAAAGCAGTAGACGCGCTTGTTGTTATCATCCATCCTTTCATCTGTCAGGGTAAATTTTATGCCCTTATTGAGAAAGGCAAGCTCCTTCAGCCTTTTAGCTACGATATCGAAATTCAGATGTATATCAGGGAATACTCGTTTGTCAGGCAGAAATCTGACTCTGGTCCCCTTTCTGTCCGTCTTTCCCTTGATCAAAAGCGGAGTGACCGGCTTGCCTACCTGGAGGTCTCCGTTTTCAGTGAATGTTTCATATCTCTGATAGTAGAGCTGGCCATCAACTGCCACCTCCACCTCCAGCCATTCAGACAGAGCATTGACTGCTGCTGCGCCTACTCCGTGTAAACCTCCGGAATAGCTGTAATTGTTGGTATTAAACTTCCCTCCGGCATGCAGCTGGGTGAACACAACCTCCACACCTGGTTTCTTCAGTACATCGTGGTTGCCGACGGGTATCCCTCTGCCGTCATCGATCACAGTAGCACTGTTGTCAGCATGCAGTATAACGTCTATATTGGATGCATATCCGTTTACCGCTTCATCAACTGCATTGTCGATGATCTCCCAGAGCAGATGGTGTAATCCTCTGGACCCCGTAGTGCCTATGTACATGCCCGGTCTGAGCCTGACCGCCTTAAGGCCTTCCAGCACCTGAATATCATTTGCCTCATAAGTCTTGGCCATAAATATACTTCGTCCCCCTCCAATAAGAACAAATGTTCTGTCTGATATTCAATTTACATTATATCATTGTTTACCGGTATAAAAAAGCATATATCTACAATTCAAGCCTTGCTATGGCCGATTTGAGCTCTTCCCTGACCCTTGGATCTTGTTCCTTTTCCAAAGCAGCTTCCAATATCGCCCTGGCATCAGCTCCTCCGATTTTCCCGATCGCCCAGGCGCTATGGGCCCTGACAGGAGGATAAGGATGGTTTATTAGCCTGGACAGCGGTTCTATATAGGCTTGATCCTTTGAGTTGCCTGCAGCAATCGCAGCCATGGAAAGGATTCGCTGAGCCCTGGCATAGTTCTTGCCTACAAGCCTTCCTATACGTTCCATCTGGTATCTAAGGCTGCTATGGTTTGTCAGGATCTCCATTATGTCGAATATCTCTTCCTCCGGTTCAACCATTTCCTTGTACCTGGATCTGTTCTTGGGGCAGCATGACTGGCAGTCCTCGCATCCGAGCATTCTAGTACCCATTTTTTCCCTGATTTCTCCTGGAATGATACCAGCGGACAACATATGATACCTCAGGCATTTACTCAGGATCACCCTGCCACAATCAGTAATAGCCCCTGTGGGGCATGAATCGATGCACCTCGTGCAGTTGCCGCAGTCTGTAAGGCTGAGGTTGTCTGGGACATCCGCAGGCAGCAAGGCGTTTGTTAGTATCAGATGCAGGGTCATAAGTGATCCGCTTTCCTTACTGTGTATAAGCCCGTTCCTACCAAAGCAGCCTATCCCGCTGAGATATGCAATTTGCTTTATGGGCAGGGGCGGATCCACAAGGGCAGCGAAACCGCTTTCGCTCAGGATATCTGAAAGCTCCTGCATTGCCTTCCTGCCTTTAGGATATGCGGCATAGTGAGCATTGAAATACCCTTTCACGGATGACGCATCATACTTGTATGGTGAATATGGATAGGAGGCAGTTATGAAGGTCCTGGCGTCTGCCATAACCGACCCGAACGAGGCAGTCAGCCGTCTTTCGTCCCAGTATTGGGCAGTGTCCGGATCCAGCTGTCTTCGAATGACGATCTCCTCATCCCACAGCTTAAGCTGCCGGACCGGCAGAAAAGCCAGTTTCTCAAATCCAAGCTGTGACGCCCTATCTAGCAGCTTGGTCTTTATGCTTTGCATATATGGCTCAATCCTTTTAGTAAACTAAGTTCATTTAATTATAGCATATCTGTATTAAGCTTTTGTATTGCAGTCTTACGCAGGTACGGCTATACAACAGGGATAGAATCCGGATGATTGCCACGAAGGCAGGTCAAAAACCTTTTGCGCTTCACCCGGAGGATCCGATATTTAGCTGTAACAGTATTGGACTGGTATGCCTGCAAAAGGTATGGTCAGGTGAAGGCCACACTGAGTTAAATCCGGATAGGCTTAAAAGAAAAAAAGGAGCTGAATGCTCCAAACCTATCAGCTCCTTATCTGCACCTTTGCTTATCAGTATTTGCTTCTTGGGGTGTAATGAGTATGAAGCAGCTTATGAGCCAAGTGGCTGTTGGGCGAGCCCAGAAACTCCTCATACAGCTTCTTGACTGACGGATTCTCATGGGACTTGCGCACAGGCATGTTCTTGTCCTCATCATATATCGCAGCGGCGCGCAATGCCTTTATATCCTTGTCCATACGCTCCCTGGCAGGTACTATCGGCTGACCTCCGCCTGTTACGCAGCCACCGGGGCAGCCCATGATCTCTATGAAATGATACTCCTTTTCACCCCGTTTCACCATCTCCAGGAGTTTCTTGGCGTTGCTTGTGCCATGGGCCACTGCAGTTCTTACGGTAACGCTGCCCAGGTCGACCTCATATTCTTTTACTCCTTCTATACCTCGTACGGCTTTGATGTCCACGGCCTTAAGTGGCTTGCCTGTAACTATTTCATATACTGTTCTCAAGGCTGCTTCCATAACTCCGCCTGTTGCCCCGAATATGACTCCTGCGCCTGTTGAATCCCCGAATATGGGGTCAAAGGCTTCATCAGGCAGCTTGTTGAACTCTATGCCGGCTTCCTTTATCATCCCTGCCAGCTCCCTGGTGGTAAGCACAGCATCGACATCCGGATGCCCCGTGGCTGCAAGCTCCGGCCTTCTTGCTTCAAACTTCTTTGAAGTGCATGGCATTATAGATACAACATAGATGGATGCGGGATCTATATTGTTCTTTTCAGCATAGTAGGACTTGATCAGAGCTCCCATCATCTCATGGGGAGACTTGCAGGTGGACAGGTTTTTGATGAACTCCGGATAATTGTGCTCACAGTATTTGATCCAGCCCGGACTGCAGGACGTGATCATAGGCAGGGTGCCGCCGTTGTTCAGACGGTCAAGGAGCTCTGTCCCCTCCTCCATGATCGTCAGGTCAGCAGCAAAGTCGGTATCGAATACCTTGTCAAAGCCCAGCCTGCGAAGGGCTGCTACCATTTTCCCTGTCACCCTGGTACCGATAGGCAAGCCGAACTCCTCACCCAGGGCTACTCTTACTGCAGGTGCTGTCTGAACCACTACATGCCGGTCAGGATCGTTGATAGCATCCCACACTCTCTCAACGTCACTCTTTTCTCTTAGAGCACCTACAGGGCATACAGTGATGCATTGACCGCAGTAGATGCAGTTCACTTCATCCAGCTTCTTATCAAAAACAGGCTCGACTACGGTTTTGAATCCCCGTTCCACTACGCCTATCGCTCCGATGCCCTGTACGCTCCTGCATACCGAAACGCATCTGCGGCAAAGTATGCATTTGTTGGGATCCCTGACTATGGAAGGCGAGGATTCGTCAATTGTGTAGTTGATCCTTTGACCTTCATAGGGTATATCGGTGACCCCGAGTTGGGCAGAAAGCTCTTGCAGTTCACATTTCTGATTTCTTACACAGGTCAGGCAGTTCCGATCATGGTTGGATAAAATCAGCTCCAGATTTGCCTTGCGGGCAGCCTTGACCTTTGGTGTATTGGTATATATCACCATACCATCTTCGACTGGATAAACACAAGCTGCCTGCAGGTTTCTGGCGCCCTTGACTTCAATCAGACACATGCGGCATGCACCGATCTCGTTGATGCCTTTCAAATAGCACAAGGTTGGTATGTTTATACCTGCAACCCGTGCAGCTTCCAATGCCGTGGTCCCCTTGGGGACTTCGACCTGGATCCCGTCTATAGTAACCTTAATCATATCCATATTGAGTCACTCCCTTAACCTTTTGTGATAGCATGGAAGGGGCATTTTTCAGCGCAGGCACCACATTTTATGCACTTATCCGGATCAATGATGTGAGGCGCTTTTCGCTCTCCCGAAATCGCGCTTACCGGACATACCTTGGTGCATAGCCCGCAACCTCTGCACAAGTCACTGCTGATCACATACCTCAACAGATTCCTGCATACCCCGGCCGGACATCTCTTTTCTTTGATATGGGCTTCGTATTCATCCCTGAAATACATTATCGTACTTAGAACAGGGTTGGGAGCAGTCTGGCCCAGTCCGCACAAGGCTGATGCCTTTATATTGTTGCCCAGTTCCTCCAGCTTTTCTATGTCTCCTTCTTCGCCGTTACCACTGGTGATCTTGTCAAGCAGTTCAAGCATACGCTTTGTACCTATCCTGCAGGGAGGGCACTTTCCGCATGACTCGTCGACCGTGAAATCAAGGAAGAATCTTGCGATATCAACCATGCAATTGTCCTCATCCATGACTATAAGGCCGCCTGAGCCCATCATGGATCCGATTTTTGCCAGAGAATCATAGTCTATAGGTGTATCAAGATGCTCAGCAGGTATGCATCCGCCTGAAGGTCCTCCCGTCTGAGCAGCTTTGAACTTCTTGCCATTGGGTATGCCACCGCCTATGTCATATATTATCTCCCTCAAGGTAGTCCCCATAGGCACTTCGACAAGCCCTGTATTGTTTATCTTGCCTCCGAGGGCAAAAACCTTTGTACCTTTGCTTTTCTCAGTGCCCACCTGGGAGAACCATTCGGCACCGTTCAAGATGATCTGGGGTATATTGGCATAGGTTTCAACGTTGTTCAGCAGAGTAGGTTTGGCAAAGACACCCTTGACTGCAGGGAAGGGCGGCCTTGGAGTCGGCTCACCGCGCTTGCCTTCTATAGACCGCATCAGGGCTGTTTCCTCGCCGCAGACAAAAGCGCCTGCTCCAAGCCTTAGCTCTATATCGAAGCTGAAATCGGTACCAAAAATGTTCTTACCAAGTAGCCCCAGCTCCTTTGCCTGCTCTATCGCTATCGTCAGGCGTTTGACCGCGATTGGGTATTCAGCTCTGACATATATATATCCCTGATCGGATCCTATGGCGTATCCTGCTATCGCCATTGCTTCAAGTATGCTGTGGGGGTCTCCTTCCAACAGGCTCCTGTCCATAAATGCACCCGGGTCGCCTTCATCTGCGTTGCAGCATACATATTTCTTGTCTCCTGGAGCCTTGCGGGCAAACTCCCATTTCAGGCCGGTGGGGAAACCGGCACCCCCTCTGCCTCTCAGACCTGAAGCCTTTATTTCATTGATCACATCCATAGGTGTCATTTCAGTGAGGACCCTGGCTAAAGCCTTATATCCGTCAAAAGCTATATATTCCTCTATCTTCTCCGGGTTGATGACACCGCAGTTCCTTAAGGCCATTCGTTTTTGCTTTTTATAAAACTCGACCTCGTCCAACGTGCTTACGACATCTTCAGCCTTGGCATGGTCGTGATACAGCAGATCATTTACGATCCTGCCTTTCAGAAGATGCTCCTCGACGATCCTGGGCACGTCCTCAGCCTTTATCCCGCTGTAAAACGCGCCTTCGGGATAAACAACGACAACAGGACCGACAGCGCACAGGCCGAAACAGCCTGTACTGACAAGCTTGATTTCATCTTCAAGATTATGTTTTTTAAGTTCAGCCTGGAATGCATCAATAATGCCGGCTGACCCCGAGGAATGGCAGCCTGTGCCTCCGCAGACCAGGACATGTGAACGATACAATTTCATTGTCTATGACCTCCTACGTTATTTTTCGGCAGCCCCGATCGTATACTCCGTTACAACCTGGCCGTTCACGATGTGCTCTGCTACTATCCGTTTGGCTTTTTCAGGTGTTACCTTGACATAGGTCACTTTTTCCTCGCCGGGCTTATATACTTCCACGATCGGCTCAAGACGGCATACGCCTACACAGCCTGTCTGGGTCACGGTAATGTCCTGCAGGTTTCTTTTCTGGACCTCCTCAACAAAAGCCAACAGCACAGGCCTGGCTCCGGCAGCAATACCACAGGTCGCCATGCCAACAACGACTCTGGTTCCTTTTCTATCCTTTCTCAGATTGACTTCCTGCAAAGTCCTTTGCTTTATCTGCTCAAGTTCCTGAATCGACTTCACTTGCAACACCTCCGTACAGTTTTTCAATGTTTTCTGAAATATATTTTCTGATCCACCCTATAACAGAAAGGTCAGAGATCAGCAAGTCTCCGAGCTTGCCTTTGATGTCCTGTGTACTAAATTCGAAGCATTTGTCATAGTATGAATGGGTGTATCTGAATTCTATATCCGGATGGCATAATATCAGCGTAGCCATCGTATCTTCCATCCTGCCGAGGGGCAGACAGTCAATGCTTCTGGTATCGAAGCGAGCCATCACCGTAGTGCCCCTGCCTTTTTCGGTATCGATCTCTAGACTGCCTCCACTCGCTTCAGCCTGAGCCTTGAACAAAGGCAATCCCAAGCCCACCCGCCTGGTGGTCCGGGTCGTATAGAAGGGATCCAGCGAGCGTTCGGCTTCGCTGCTGTCCATGCCTGTGCCGTTGTCACTAATCATCACATACAGGCTATGATCTGCCGGTATTTCCTTTATTGCAATGTCTACGCAGGATGCGCCTGCTGATATGGAATTCTGAATAATGTCCAGGACATGCAGTGATATATCTTCCATAGCCTTTATTTATCTCTGTACTTGTCCAGTATCCCCTTGATATCCTCGGGCTTTAGCCTGCCGTATACATCATCGTTGATCATCATGACCGGCGCAAGTCCGCAGGCTCCAAGACACCTGGTAGCCTCCAGGGTGAACCTGCCGTCCTCCGTAGTATCACCTGGCTGTACTCCCAGCTCCTTTATGAGCTCGTTCAGTATCAGCTGGGAGCCCTTTACATAGCATGCCGTACCCATACAAACTCCGATTTTGTACCTTCCCTTTGGCTTAACGGAAAACTGGGAGTAAAACGTAGCTACTCCGTAGATGTCACTTATCGGTATATCAAGTGCTTCTGCTATATGGGCCTGGACCTCATAAGGCAGATAGCCGAATATTTCCTGTGCCTTTGTCAGTATAGGCATCAAAGGACCTTCCTTGCCCTTGTACTCATCTATGATCCTGTTAAGCTCTGCGAGTTTTTCTGCATGCTCCGCAAGAATGAAACGTGACATTTATGTCCCCTCCCTGAGTATTATATAGCTGTTAAAATATAAACTATTATCTCATAAAGGATTCCATTCTTCAATACCTTTTGTTAAAAATTAAACAAATATTGATTAGGCTATATTAAATTAATATTCGGTTTGGCTTGGAAAGGAGAGTGATTAGCTAGACAAATAATTAAAAATGCCTTCTAAGGTGATCTCTTCGACAGGAATTATCATTTTTCTTTCCAGTATGCTGCCTAAAGAATGGGCATCCGAGGAAGTGATAAGCTTGTATTTACGGCTAATATAATTTTCCACGCTTGATTTTTGTGAATATTCTAACAATGTAAACCCCATATATTCGGGTATAAATCCCAATTGCGAAATGATACTATAAGACGGCCTGTCAACATGAGCTGGCACGACAATGCCGCCAAGGCTGCGGGCATATTGCAGGGCTTCATCTATGGAGATGTTCAATGATGCCAGAAGGAGTTGCTTTCTAAAGCCTATGACCTCATCCCTTTCATTCATGATGAACTGATTGCCGAATAGGTCCGGCTTGTTTTCAACACCGTCATAGAAGGCGCTTATACGGTCCTGAAACGACATCAAGGAATCAAGGTCCGGAAAATAGCATAATATGTGCACTTCCTCTGAGGTTTGTAGCTCCATGCCGGGTACGACTACAAGCCTTCCTCTGGCTGCCTTTATAACGGCTTCTACGTTGTCGCAGCTGTTGTGGTCGGTAACGGCTATTGCATCCAGGCCGTTCAGCAGAGCCATGTTGACTATGTTGTTCGGAGTCATGTCATCGTCGCAGCAAGGCGAAAGTGAAGAATGAATATGCAGATCTACAGCCGCCTGTCTATTGCTCTTTGTCATTTAAACCAACACCCAGTGCATACAGCCTGCCAGCCAGCTCATATGATGTAAGGCCGGAAGCCAGCAGGGTTATACCTTCTTCTCTGGCCTTGTCTATAGTCTTGGGATCTGCCTGCGCTCCTCCCGATATTATGATACAGGACAGCTCCAAAAGAGAAGCAACCGCAATTGTATTGATATGAGTCTGTATTGTGATCCACATGCCGTCCTTTTTTCCGTGGGCCATGACCCAGCTAAGAAGGTCACTGCATATTCCTAACGTGATTTCATTATCCATGCAGGCTCCTGACGACAAAACCTGCATATCAAGCTTTTCAGCTATTTCTCTTGGTGTCACTTTAATCGGGCTCCTTCCTTGTATGGATCTGTTTTTCCGATAGCTCGATCATCTCTCTTGCCAGTTTCTTTACTTTTTCCCTAAGCTTGAAGATGCAATCAAGCTCAGAAGCATCGCCCCTGACTATGTCCTCAGCCAAGGCCCTGCAGCTTGGTGAACCGCATGAACCGCAATCCAATCCGGGCAGAGAAGCATTTATGACCTCCAGCTCCTTCATTTTTTTGATAGCCGCTTCTATATCAGTATCGAGCTTCAGCACTGTCTTTTCCATTATGTTTTTCTCAAGCTTCCACCTGGTATTACTCTTAACATATTCAGCTTCGGCCTCATCCAGAGCTTTGCTCTCGATCCCCTTGACAAGTCGCCTTATCCGGCTGTTGGCCACATAGCTGTTTTCAAAGGTGAGCGGGCCTCCAACGCAGCCGCCCACACAGTTCAATCCCTCGAAATAATCCAGATCGGCCAGCTTGTTGTTTTCTATTTCCTCCAATACGGAGATCACATTATGTATGCCATCCACAGCCAGGTAGTTTTCTACCCCTAAGGACCTGCTCTCTCCATTTGTGATCGCCCACCTTACACCAGAACTGCCTGCACGCTGCAGCTTTTTGGCCTCGCCCTTATCTGCCCTCTCCAGTATATGCCTGTATATCTCCAACATTGATATGGCGCCGTTCACATAGGATTTTTCATTGCCGATCGGATTTCTTATGCTTGTCATTTTTGCTGCGCATGGTGTGATAAAGAAGACTCCCACCTCATCCGGAGACACCCCATGGTCTCGGCAGAATCTGTCCCTGGCCAGCTGGGCTCCGATTTCCATTGGCGAGGCTATCCTGACTATATTACCGATAAGCTCGGGGAACCTAACCTGGATCAGTCTTACCACAGCCGGGCATGCCGAAGAGATCAAGGGCTTTTTGCAGCCAGGCTTTTTCAGTGTCTCCCTGACAAGATAGCTGACATACTCAGCTGCCCTGGCCACTTCGTAAACATCGTCAAAGCCCAACTCGATCAAAGCACTGAGGACCTTGTCAATGTCATCTATGTTTTTAAACTGTCCGTATAAAGATGGCGCCGGAAGTGCGATTTTATACCTGTAATTATTGATTGCTGACAAAGGATCTGTGACAGCAGTCTTCGCATGGTATGGACATACGAGTATGCATTCACCGCAGTCGATACAGCGTTCTTTGATTATGACAGCCTTGCCGTCTCTTACACGTATTGCTTCGGTGGGGCACCTCTTAATACAGTTGGTACACCCCATGCACTTATCCTTGTCCAACGTTACAGAATGATAATATTGCTCCACTTGTATCACTTCTTTGTTATTATACTCAGTCGTGGTGGATGATGATCGTGAGAAGGGTGCCTTGTCCAACCTGGGATTGTATGTCGAACATATCGGCACAGCGCTTGATATTCGGCAGGCCCATGCCGGCTCCGAAGCCAAGCTCCCTGGCTGCTTCGGGAGCTGTAGAATAGCCGGCCGTCATTGCCAGCTCGATATCAGGTATCCCTGGCCCCGTATCTTCAGCCTTGATTATGATCTCTTTCGGGCTCACTATCAGGGTGATGCTACCGCCATAACTGTGGATCACAAGATTCAGCTCGGCTTCATAGCACGCTATTGCCGCTCTCCTTACTATAGCAGCGTCTATACCCAGGTGCTTGAGCAGCATTTTGACTTTTGATGATACATCGCCTGCTGCAGAGAAATCGTTAGGCGATACCGGATAAGAAAGCTCGATTATGTTTTCACGATCATCTGTCAACATTTATGCTTGTCCGCTCTTTCCAGGCAAACCTGCCATATATAGCTTCCCACATGCTTCAAATAATGTATAGGATGTAGACAACAGGACTATCGATCTTTCAACAGCCATATCTATGATATCCTGACCCGGGACCTTACCTCTTACAAACACTATGGCGCTGACATCCAATACCTCAGCCGTACGTATCACATGCTGGTTTGTCAGACCTGTCAGTAAAAGAGTATGGCTTTTGACGAAGGACAGTACATCGCTCATAAGGTCCGAGCCGCAGGCTGCATCTACCCTTCTGTCCAATAGGTCGCTGCCAACTAGTACTTCCGCCTTTAGTATGTCCTTTACTTCATATAGGGCAAGTGACATGTTTCACCTCTATCCTGTGATTTGCTCCAAGTATTGCTTGTATTTCATCATCAGCTCAATATAAGTATACTTTAATTTTGAAGAAATTGCTACTTTATTTGATGGGTTTTGTGTAATAATGTCATCCAAGGATTTGGCTGTATCCTTGTACAACTGCAACAACCCATTCAAAATCGGGTTGTTTTCCTGGGTCGCATTCAGCCCTTCAAGCTTGTCTGACATTTCGTCAATAGGCTGCTTGCATTCGCTTATGGCAGATTGTGCCTCCGTTGTCGAAATTTCATTTCTATCAAGCTGCTTCAGAATATCCTCCAGCTTGTAGTACTCATCCTCCCAAATGGAAAATGCCGATTTTATCGTTTCTACATTGGATTTGGTCGCAGTTATCTGCATGTTGACCCCAGGTGAAGCGATTTTATAAACCTGTGAGTCGATATCGTCAGCCTTAAGTTGTTCCCTGACCTTTGCCGCATCGCTTTCCAACTGGAAACCAACGGCAAGCACGCGATAGTAGGTGTCATTGACCGTATAGCCCGCACCGCCTTGTGTCCTCAATGTGAGCGCATAGTCTTCGGCATTCCTTTCCTCTATAAAGGCCCCCATCTGTATAGTGTACAGCTTTAGCGCATTGGCAGTAATGTTCTCCGTCACCTTGACCGTATCCTCTTCATCCGGCACTGTCAGCTTCGGGTCGTCGGTTGGGTCATTTGTACTCCCTCTGGAGCCAAGGATAGGCGCAATCACATCACTTACATACTTGCCTATGGTCCCGGCGAAGAAAATATACAGCAAGCTGCAAGACAGTACTGCCACCAGGATGAAAAAGGCATATCTCTTCCTGGTGGCGCTTCTTCTGAGCCGTGAATATCTCATATCCAACCCCCCTAGTCTGGATTTGTCCTGGTATGTATATATGTTTATGGCTAGTTTATCCTATATATGATAAAATACTGATTAAGTTTATATATTGGGAGGCTTGGAATGAGATATCATCTGGATACGATACCGGTATGGGATGCCTGCAAGGAAAACAGCGAATGCCTGGTCTGTATTCTCGAGGCCAAGGCTGAACGGGCATATGTGGAGTCCTTCCTGGGCGGATCAGTAATGGAGCCTGCTACCCGTATAGAGGTGAATGATAAAGGATTTTGCCCTCATCATAACAAAATGCTGTTTGATGCAAAAAACAGGCTTGGCCTCGCCCTGATGACCCATACCCACACAGTTGAAACCATAAAAAAGCTTAAAAAGCTCTCAGGCAAAGCCGCATCAGATCCGTCTTCAAAGTTGCTGGATAGGTTGGTATCCAGGGACAGAAACAGCAAAAAGTCAGCCAGGGACCTGGCAGACTGGATCAGGAAACATGTCACCGATTGCATCATATGTGACAGGTTGGCCAACTCGATGAATCGCTACATCTACACTATCATATATCTGTGGGAACACGAAAAGGAATTCCGCAGTGCCTTGGCTGCATCCAAGGGCTTTTGCCTGCCCCACCTGGCTATGATACTGGAATCAGCAGCAGATAACCTGAGCACCAGCCGTCTCGATGACTTTTTTTCAGATATAATTCCTGTAGAACTTCAAAACCTCGAAAGGCTTGAACAGGAGTTGAAATGGTTCACCCTGAAGTTTGATTACCGGAATCAGGATAAACCCTGGGGTAATTCAAGGGATGCGGTGCAAAGAGTTCTGCAGAAGCTGACAGGCAAGTACATGGAATAAATGCAACAGAGATATTAAGCGGAGCGTTCAAGACAATTAAAGAGATTAAAGAAGCATTAGGAATCTAAATTGATTTTATGCGCGATTACGGCTGATTTTGAGAGTTTATGAAATTTTGTAGTATTTGCCAACATTTTTGCTTTTTACTAAACTATATCATGTAATTAGCACTCATCACAGCTGAGTGCTAACAACCAAAACTTACATAAGGAGGGTACATTATGAGAATCAAGCCTTTAGGTGACAGAGTCGTCATTAAAATGATGGAAAGCCAGGAGACCACCAAAAGCGGCATAGTACTTCCGGGATCAGCCAAAGAAAAACCTCAAATGGCTGAAGTAGTTGCTGTCGGACCTGGCGGACTGGTTGATGGCAAGGAAGTTAAAATGGAGGTCAAAGTCGGTGAAAGAGTGATATATTCAAAGTATGCCGGCACTGAAGTCAAGCTGGATGAGGAAGAGTTCATCATAGTACGTCAGAGCGATATACTCGCAGTTATAGAATGATCTGAACAATATAATTCCTAGTTAAAAATCATAAAATGGAGGGAAAAACATGGCCAAGCAATTGAAATACGGCGAGGAAGCCAGAAGACTGCTGGAGCGTGGCGTTAATGCTCTGGCTGATACAGTCAAGATCACATTAGGCCCCAAAGGCAGAAACGTAGTATTGGACAAAAAATTCGGTTCACCTCAAATAGTAAACGATGGTGTTACCATAGCCAAAGAGATCGAACTGGAAGACCCCTTTGAAAACATGGGTGCTCAGCTCGTTAAGGAAGTAGCGAGCAAGACCAATGACGTGGCCGGTGACGGTACTACTACAGCTACTGTGCTTGCCCAGGCTATCATTCGTGAAGGTCTGAAAAACGTAGCTGCAGGAGCTAATCCCATGGTCCTGGGAAGAGGCATCCACAAGGCTGTCGAAGCTGCTGTGCAGTCATTGAAAGCACAAAGCAAGCCCATTGAAAACAAGGAATCGATCGCTCAGATCGCTTCTATCTCCGCTGCCGACTCTGAAATCGGCCGGTTGATTTCCGATGCTATGGAAAAGGTCGGAAACGACGGTGTTATCACTGTCGAAGAGTCAAAGACAATGCATACTGAACTGGAAGTCGTAGAAGGTATGCAATTCGACAGAGGTTACATCTCTGCCTATATGGTAACTGACACAGAAAAAATGGAAGCTGTACTCGATGATGCTTACATACTCATCACTGACAAGAAAATCTCCAATATCCAGGAGATCCTGCCGATCCTTGAGCAGATCGTACAACAGGGCAGGAAGCTGCTCATAATCGCAGAGGATGTCGAAGGCGAGGCTCTTGCTACCCTTGTACTGAATAAGCTCCGTGGCACCTTTACATGCGTTGCTGTCAAAGCGCCAGGCTTCGGTGACAGAAGAAAGGATATGCTCAAAGACATTGCCGTTCTGACAGGCGGCACCGTGATTTCCGAAGAAGTCGGCCTTGATCTCAAGGAAGCCACCATCGATCATCTGGGTCGTGCACGCACCGTCCGTGTCGACAAAGAAAATACAACCATCGTTGAAGGTGCCGGCGATCCTGCAGAGATAAAGAACCGCATCAGCTCGATCAAAGCCCAGATCGAAGTGACAACCTCCGACTACGATCGTGAGAAGCTTCAAGAGCGGCTTGCCAAGCTGTCTGGCGGTGTAGCCGTCATCAAAGTCGGTGCTGCTACTGAAACCGAGCTGAAGGAAAAGAAGCTCAGAATAGAGGACGCACTCAATGCTACAAGGGCGGGTATCGAAGAAGGTATCATCCCCGGTGGCGGTACAGCGCTGATCAAAGCTATTGCAGCCGTGGAAGCTCTTGAGGCTGAGGGTGATGAGAAGACCGGTATCAACATCGTAAAACGCGCCCTTGAAGAGCCACTGAGACAGATAGTCACCAATGCCGGCCTTGAAGGCTCAGTAATCGCTGAGCGCGTGAAGAACAGCAAAGAACCCAACTTTGGCTTCGATGCAGCCAAGGGTGAGTTCTGCGACATGGTAGCCAAGGGTATTATAGATCCCACAAAGGTTACACGTTCTGCACTCCAGAATGCTGCCAGCATAGCTGCCATGGTACTGACAACTGAAAGCCTGGTTGCCGAGATTCCGGAAAAGGAGACTCCGGCAGGCCAAGGCGGCGGAATGCCCCCCATGTACTAAAGCGCAGAGAATAAAATTACAAAATAAAAAAGTGGTTGCTTTCAGGCAATCACTTTTTTTTCTTGTTTTTCTTCTACTTGATCATCAATAAGCAGAGACTCGCTTATCTCCTGAGATGCATAATAGTTTATGTCATCCCTGAACTTTTCGAGCAAGTGCACTATCGTTTTCTCAAAATCAAGAAGGTCCGACCTTATCTCCTTCTGCTTCTCAGTCCATCTCTGTTTTTCAGCCTTAAGCCGGTTCAATTCCTCTAAGGATCTTCGCTTGCCTTCTTCAATTATGCTCTGGGCTCTTTGCTCAGCCACGACCAGCACCTTGGTTATATACTTTTCCTGCTCCTTCAACTGGCTGATTTTTTCGTTCTGAGCCTGCACCTCGTTTTTAAGCTTTCTATTCTCCTCTATCAGCTCCAGCAGTCTATCCTTTTGCTTGCTAAGATCCGATTCGTACTCTTTTTTGATATCCTTGATATATTCCATCACCTGTTTTCTATTGTACCCCAGCAGCGCAGTGGAAAACTGCATTTTCATATGTGCATTCCCCCTTCTACAACAAAACAGTAGCATAACAGGGCTGCTTTTTTTGTAGAATGGCGAAGTCGAATTTTAACTTCTTATCAACTTTTTTATTGCCGGAAGATTGCTGATAATGCTTTCATAGCCCCTTTGTATACACTCGGCTACCCTGTGAAAATCTGTCATGCCTATATCATAAATATCAGGATTTATCATCAGGTCACAGGTATTGGCCTTCAGACGCGTGATTTGGTATGCCATTATATCTATTGCCTGGCTGCCTATCTCTAAGATATTGTTTACCTCCGACCGTCTCTGACCGCTATATCCCAGGTTGATGCCTATAACGACCCTGGCCCCCATCATACGCAGGACCCCTGAAGGCACATTTTCGGTCACTCCGCCATCAACAAGTCGCATGCCGTCTATTATGACAGGCTGGAACACCGAAGGAATAGCTGTACTTGCTCTTACAGCCTTATACAGAGGTACATCATCCTTGAAAATGACATGCCTGGTGTCGGCCAATCCCCTCTTGCGGCTGACAAACATCACAGTGTTGCCTGCATTTATGTCTACGGCCGTTATCGCCAAAGGCATCCTGACTTCTTTGACAGAAATGCCATTGGTCAGCCTTTTCATAAGCTTTTCCACTTCATTGCCTTTGAGAAAGCCGTCCCAATCGAAATCCCTGTGCAAGATCCACTGCACGATCCCGCGCAGCATACCAGGATAATCCGGATCATAAATGCCATTGTCCAGGTTAAGGGCTATCTTTTCCATTTCTACAGCACTATAGCCGCAGGCATACAATGCTGCTACCATACTGCCTGCACTGGTCCCGGATATATATGAGGGATACAGTCCATTTTCACTCAAGGCTTTTAGGACACCTATATGGGCGACACCCCGCAGCGCCCCGCCCGAAAGCGCCAATCCGAATCTCATACCACCAGCTCCGTTTCATTGAACTATAATATGGTATGAAAAAGTTCGGATCGGCGTTATCATATTTTCTTATAACACGTTATGGCTTTTCGAATGAATACTCCTTTAGGAGCTTTTCCTTCAGGTCATAAAGCTTCTGCGACAAGTCGACTTTATATTTATGAGGCTTCTTCAAGCGTTTATACTCATCCCACAGGGTATCCAGCTCTTCTTTTGCATATTTTTGTATTTCAGTCAGACTTGGGGTCTGATAAACCTGCTTGCCTTCCTTGAATATGGGCACCAACAACTCCCTGACCGTGTAGTTCGTAAGTGTCATCCTTTTCCATGTATCTACCGGATCGAAGATTGTCAGGGGCTTGCTCGTGTCTATTTCTTCATCTTCAAGGGTGATCAGGTCCGCTATCGCTTTTCTCTGGTTGTTATATATGCGGAATACCTTTTTATAACCAGGATTTGTTATTTTGTCGCTGTTCTCAGATATCTTGATCTTTGGGATCAGCCTACCTTCCGATTCCTCTGCCGACATCTTATAGACACCATTCATAGCCGGACAATCCTTGCTTGTAATCAACGCCGTGCCAACACCCCATATATCGATAGCAGCCCCCTGAGCTTTAAGGTCCCATATCAGCTCTTCATCCAGGTCGTTGGAGGCAACGATTTTTGCATCCTTGAACCCGGCTTCGTCCAGCATTTTCCGCGCCGCCTTGCTCAAATAGGCCAAATCTCCGGAGTCTAAGCGGATACCCAAGGGCTCGTATCCCTTTTCCCTAAGCTCCCTAAACACCTTTATGGCATTCGGGACCCCGCTGTTCAAGGTATCATAGGTATCAACAAGCAGAAGGCAGTTGTCCGGGAAGGCTTCTGCATAAGCCCTGAAAGCGGTCAGCTCATCAGGGAAACTCATGACCCAGCTATGGCTGTGTGTGCCTTTGACCGGGATACCGAAGAGTTGTCCTGTCATAACATTGGATGTGGCAGTACATCCGCCGATGATAGCTGCCCTTGCTCCGTAAATACCTGCATCAGGGCCCTGGGCCCTCCTGAGTCCAAACTCCAGCACACTTCCGCCCTGGGCAGCATACACGACCCTGCTAGCCTTTGTAGCTATGAGTGACTGATGGTTGATGATGTTAAGGAGGGCTGTTTCAATAAGCTGAGCCTGAAAAAGAGGCGCTTTGACACGCAGGATAGGCTCATTTGGAAAAACCACCGTACCCTCCGGAACCGCGTAAATATCCCCCGTGAACCTAAGCTCCCGGAGAAGGTCAAGAAATCCTGCATCAAACAACTTCAGGCTGTCCAGATATTCCAGGTCATTCTTCTCAAAATGCAGGTTGTTGATATAATCTATCACTTGCTCAAGCCCGGCAGCAATGCTGTATGCGCTATCCTGCCTAGACTTTCTGAAAAAGAGATCGAATACGGCCTCTTTGTTTATGATACCGGTCTTATAGTACCCATACATCATAGTCAACTGGTATAGGTCTGTCATCATGGTTAAATTACGCATCGTAGCTCGCCTCTGTCATATATTATTAGTCATAATTATACTACTTAAATAATCATATTTCCACAAAATAAGCGGGCTGTCTGAAGGACAGCCCGTACGTGACCTCACTAAATCCAACTATACGACGAATCTCAGGTCCACCTGGCTTTGCAGCACTGTTATGACATAAAGGATATTGCCGTGAAGCTCACAAACAAATACAACACCTTTGTTTTCCCTGATTTTACGTCCGCCATATTTGGTCAGTGCGATCATCCTGCTCCGCTTGACACATTCAATGATCGCATTCTGAGCTTTTGTCTCATTCATCATCTTTATCCGTTCCTGGTACCTTTTCACGGCATGGTTAGTAACAACTATGTACTTTCCCGGCAGGGTGTTGATTTTCTTGATACTGCCCTTTTTCTGCACATAATGAACCCTTTTCTTGGCCACTATAGATCTTCCTTTCATCTTGTCAAACTCTCTGCAGGCATCGAGTTTGGCAATACAGTATTATGTGGTGCAATCTATAGACTATTGTAATGTAATCAACAATTTAACAGTATAAATATTACCACCATTATATAGTATTAAATACCGTATATCAACCGAATTGTGTGAATATTCAAATATTCAATAATTTATATAATAAACGCTGTATTTTTTATAGCTTTTATAACAAAAGGGCTATAGTCTGTCACTATAGCCCAATGCCAATCCTAACCTGAAAATGTCATACATTTTTCAGCCCTTGAAAAACGTTTCAATTATATATTCTGCGATCTTCTTCTGATTATTGGCTTCAGCCACCAGAGTCGCAACAAAAAGCATCAGCTGGATCTTGCTCCACTCCTCTTCCGTTTTGTTTTCGAGCTTAGGCAGCTCCAGGACAAGTTTATGACGGTCTGTCACCGAGTTGAAAAAACGCTTCAAGGATTTGTCCTTGAGCTTGAGATAACCATCATATATATACTCGATATCTGTACTGTTGCTCTCGTCATCAACTTCTTTGAGTATCGGAGCCAATAGCTTTTTGATATCTTTGATAGCCAGAATGGACTTCAAGTTATAGATAAGGGTCAGCAAGACTACATGGCTTCTGTTGTAGCACTTGCCCTCCGGAGGCATTAGCAAGCCATCCTTAATATAATTCTGGACCATTGTCTTGGATATGGTCTTTCGCTCCTCTTCATCACCCAAACCCTTACCAAGCCTTTTGTCGAAAAATTCTTCCAGCTGAGATACATATAGCCTGTATTCAGGCATATCCTCAAGCTTGATGTCTTCATTCTTAATAGAGTCAAAAACCTGAGATAATAACTCAAGATCCATGCAATCTCCATCTCCGTATAGGGCTGTGCAAGCATTGCTCGCAGTATTTAATATTTTAAAGTACATGCACCCATGACTACATTATACAGTATCAACACCTGCATTTCAACTTACAAAAGCAAAAACAAAGGACAGAATGTCTTTCTGCCCTCATTTTTGTGTCATATTTTTAAGATTCTCAGACAACATTTGTCGGAATTATCGCATCAATGATACCTATTACAGCTGCACCGATGATCGCACCCAAAAGAGTTACCTCCATTCCGGGTACAATGAACTGCGTGATGTAGATGATGACAGCTGCTGTAATAAAGCCTATTATTCCCCTTCCAAAGGGTGAAGCATCGATTTTGAACACCTTTTGTATGATGTAATCCAATGCAGCTATAATAATAGCAGCCAGCAAAGCGGTACCAAAGCTCATCCTGGAAAAACCTGGCGTTACATAAGCAGTGATCATCAAGACGATAGCAGCAACTATAAATCTGATTATCAAGCCGATCCAGCTTCTATCCTTGTTCCTTTCTTCACCCTCTCTTCGGGTCTCCGTATTATCAGCCATATGCTCGCTCCTTTCTTCCGATTTAATTACCGGTTAACTAAGCCTGTAAATATAATTTCCATCTTTTTTTATTTAATGCGGAATTCGTTGATAGAAAAAAATAACAGCAGCTGTCGGCCGCCGTTATTTTTTGTTTCATCCAATATTGGTCATTCTTATCTTTGGATCATTCTTTATTGAGCGATTCTTCAGCCTGATCATTATTGGCTTCAGGCTGAACCGCTGCCATTGACTCATTTTCATCTTTCTCCACATTGTCCTCTTGTTCTGTCTCGTATTTTGCAGGTGTCTCGACTTTGCTTTCGTCAGAGCTTACAGTACCCATACTATCTGCCGGTCCATCAACCGGTTCCAGGGGCTGCGCATGGGTCTCTGCGCCGGATACTGCCGCTACGATCGGAGCTGCATTTTTGCGGCGATATATAAATATCGCTACTCCTATTATAATGAGCAGGCCGCTCAGCCACTGGGATACCCTTTGCTCTGTGCCGAACAGGTTGAACATAAGGCTGTCGGTCCTGAGACCTTCGATCACTATCCTGCCGGCCGAGTACAGGATCAGATACAGCAAAAATACCTCTCCGGCGCGCTTGCGCTTTTTGGTGTAATAGAGGAGGAACAGGAACACGAGAAAATTCCACATTGATTCATAAAAGAAGGTCGCCAAGAACCACCCATGGTCCCCTGGCCTCATTCCGTCGGTTATGTAGACAGCAAAGGGAAACCATTGCAAGGCTGGATTTTCGACCGCATAGCCGTAGGCCTCCTGGTTGATGAAATTGCCCCATCTGCCAATCGCCTGGCCCAGGATCAGGCATGGAGAACCTAGGTCAGCCAGAGACCAGAAATCTATTTTCCTCCACTTTGTAAATATGATACCTGCCAGTATCGCTGCCAATACTCCTCCATATATTGCAAGTCCGCCTTCCCATATATAAAGGATCCTTATTGGATCGCCCTTGTAGCTGTCCCACTCAAATATGACGTAATAAAGCCTGGCACCGATTATAGCCATCGGGATCGCCATCAGCCCAAAATCTATGACTGTATCAGGATCAAGTCCAAAGTACCTTGACCTTCGCATTGCAATTAGTACTCCTAACATAACGCCGCAGGCTATTATGATCCCATACCAATGAAACGTAAGCCCGAATAAAGTAAATTCAGGACTCATGCTGATCACTCCTCGAAAAATAGTAAGACTATATCCCAATAGCCTTACTTGAATTATATAAACTGTATTTTGCATAGTCAAGAACCCATTGGATGGACTAAGAGGCTTAGAGCCTGTATTGATATGCATATGCATAAAAAAGGGAGATTGTGGTCTCCCTTTTCTTAACGTGGCTGTATACGATTTATCATCTCATTGATTTCCTTAACAAATCCTGATAATGGCTTCCCTTTGCCTATATCCTTGAAAATATCTTCGATTCTTGACACCATGTCCGGATCAGCAGTTACTATTACACGTTTTATCCGGTCGTCCTTGGCTTTGACCTTTTCCTCAACTGCTTTTTTGATCCTGTCGGTCAACTCACCCTTGTACTGCTTGTCAAATTGCACACCTATCAGTGCCGTATTACCAGTGATCAAACAGGTGGCTGATTCTATTTCTTTTTGCTCTGCTGCCGCATCTGCCAGGAGTTCAGCCCGCTCCTGCATGCTTCCTGTTGAACCCGGAGTTGGTCCCGGCACTCTTCTGGGAGTCCTGTTCCATGGGCGAATTCCCGGTGAAGGCATAGGTGACATATATGGCCTGCGCATATCAGGTCCGGGTACGAACCTTGTCTGCCGTCCAGGTTCATTCGTTGGTGTATTCTCAGGCCTTCTGGCCGGGGCGCAAGAAACTATGAGCAATGCTGCTAAAACAGTAAAAGCCAAACTGAAGACAAAGCCGCGTCTTATTCTCATACAATCGCCTCCTTGTCACTAGTTTGGCTTGCACACATCATTTTATGAAATGTAATAATATCACCCGTTGGTCGATTCTATGCTTTTCTGCCCGATTTTTCTAAATAAAAAAGCTTGCAGTCTGTTAGGTACCTACTGCAAGCTCAAAGCTATGGTCTTTAAATCAAGGTTATGGCTTTTTTGGGGCACTTCTTCTCGCATATACCACAGCCTGTGCATTTGTCCGCGATAACAGTGTGCTTCTGTTTCAGTTCCCCTTCTATCGCATCAAATTGGCAATTCTTTTTGCATATGGTGCAGCCAATACAAAGGTCATCGTCTATCAATGCTGTTTTTCTTTTAGAAAAATCAGCCTTGATTGCACCTGTAGGGCATTTTTCTGCGCAAACCATACAATTGACGCACTTGTCGTAGTTGATACGAGCAAGGTTGTTTTCAGATGTGATAGCATCAAATTTGCAAGCCTTTACGCATATCTGGCAGCCAATACATCCTATTTTGCAGTTTGCCTTTACATCCTTGCCCTTGTCTGTTGATTTGCACCTCACCTGGACAAGGCTTGTCTCAGGGATCAGCTCTATTATGTTTTTGGGGCATGCAACAACACATTTACTGCAAGCCGTGCATTTCTCCCTGTCTACTTCAGCTATCCCCTTGTCATTGACATGGATGGCATCAAAAGCGCATACCCGTTCGCAGGTACCAAGTCCCAGGCATCCGTAGCTGCAGCCCTTATGTCCGTCCTGCAGCATTGATGCCGCAACGCAATCCATAATACCTTCATACTTAAATTTATCAACTGCCTTATCGCAATCACCCTGGCACAAGACAACAGCGACCTTACGCTCCACTGTTCCTGCTTCTACACCCATGATCGCTCCGACTTTTTCAGCCACACTCAAGCCACCGACCGGACAGGCTTTGACCGGTGCCTTTCCTTCCACTATGGCTGATGCTAGACCGTCACAACCCGGATAACCACATCCACCGCAATTTGCTCCGGGTAAAACCTCCCTTACCATGTCTATCCGGGGGTCCTTCTCGACTGCAAACTTTTTTGCAGCAAAACCTAATGCAACTCCGAACAAGAGTCCCAGACCTCCCAGACTGACTACGGGAAGAAGTAATTGCTCTACCATCTGTTCAACCCCCTATTTGATTAGTCCCTGGAAGCCCAAAAATGCTACTGACATCAGGCCTGCTGTTATCATGGCTATCGGGAAGCCTTGCATTGGTTTGGGAATATCGGACTGTTCCAGCCGCTCTCTGATACCGGCAAACAAGACTATGGCAAGTGTAAAGCCCAAAGCACTTCCCGTTCCGTTGATCAAGGTTTGCAGCAGGTCATAGCCTTCTTCAATATTGATGATGGCAACACCCAATACAGCACAGTTGGTCGTGATGAGCGGCAAATATACGCCCAGGGCCTGATACAGTGAAGGGCTGGTCTTTTGTATGACCATTTCCACGAACTGTACAAGGGCAGCTATTATCAGGATAAATGCCAGTGTCTGCATGTATTCCATATTCAGCTTGACCAGTATGAAATGATGGGCCAGGTATGTGATAACCGAAGACATCGCTATGACAAAAGTCACTGCTAGACCCATGCCCATTGCGGTCGATACCCTCTTTGAGACCCCGAGGAACGGACAGATCCCTAGAAACCGCGACATTATGAAGTTGTTGACAAGTATCGAACTTAAAAGGATCACGAATAGTTTAACTGCATAATCCATAGATATTCCTCCTTGACCTCAAGTTTTCATGCCTGCTTTTTCCGGTCAGTCAGTTTGTTGAGCAACGCCAGCAAAAGCCCCAGCGTAAAGAATGCACCGGGAGGAAGTATCATTATGATGGCCGGCTCGATGTTGCTCAGAAAGCTCAGGCCTGTTATAGAGCCTTCGCCCAGTATTTTATAACCAAAGATGGAACCAGCGCCCAGGAGTTCTCTTATTATGCCGATTATTACCAGAGCGATCGTAAATCCGATACCCATGCCAACCCCATCCATAAAGGACAGGAAGGGACCGTTCTTGGATGCAAAGGATTCTGCTCTCGCCAGGATTATGCAGTTGACCACGATCAGAGGTATATACAATCCCAGTGCTTCATAGAGCCCAGGAGTATATGCGTGCATAACCATATCTACTATAGTAACAAAAGCAGCGATTATCACTACAAAAGCAGGGATTCTCACCTTGGCAGGGATAAAGTTCCTTAACAGAGAAATAAACAGGTTTGACAAGGCCAGTACGAATACTACCGCCAGTCCCATGCCCACTCCGTTTATGGCAGCCGTCGTCAATGCCAGCGTGGGACACATGCCTAAGACAAGACGGAATGTAGGATTTTCTTTTACAATACCGTTTATCAAAACCTCTTTGACTTTCATCACTTGCCACCCCCGTTCGACAGTTCATTGCGGTAATAATCAAGTGCAGCATTAACTGCATTGGTAACGGCTCGCGAGGTTATAGTAGCACCTGATATGGCAGAGATATCTTCTTTAAGCACTAACTGACCATTGGCCGATTTCGCGCTGAACTGATCCATAAAATCAGGTTGTTCAGCCTTAGCGCCCAAACCCGGCGTTTCCGAATGCTGTATCAAACGTACTCCCTCTATATTCCCGTCTGAATTAACTCCTGCTATAATGATCAGTTTTCCGCCGTAACCGCGATTTGCCACCTTGATGGTGTAGCCTGTCACTTCATTACCTGCAATACCCTTATAAACCTCCATAATATATGGGTATCCGCCGGAAGCATCTTCTTCTGAAGATGTCTTTACCGCCTCGAAGCTTTCAGCATTACTCAATACTGCTTTCCGGGCTTCATCTTCAGCAATGCGGATCTGCTCCTGAATGGGTTCTGCCGTCAGCATATTGGTCAGGGCCAATGCAAAGGTTGCGATAACCGTTATTATGAACAGTCTGAATCCAAGCTTAAGCATATCATGCATGCTGCTTCACCTCCCCAAATACGCGCGGCATAGTATATTTGTCAATAAGCGGTGCTGCTACATTCATCAGCAATATCGAATAGCTGACACCTTCCGGATATCCGCCGTACAGCCTGATGACTGCTGTCAATATCCCGCAGCCTATGCCCATTATCAGCTTCCCTTTGACTGTTATGGGTGATGATGAGTAATCGGTAGCCATATAAAAGGCACCCAGGATCAGGCCTCCTGCAAATATATGATATATTCCGGTTTCAAGGCCTCTACCCCCAAGCAAGGTCACAAGCACGAACGTAGTTGTTATATAGGCTGCTGGTATATGCCAGGTTATTACTTTTCTATACAAAAGGTATGCAGCGCCTAAAAGCAAGGCAACGGCTGACACCTCGCCAATCGTCCCGCCTATATTGCCTATAATTGCATCCTTTAGGGAAGGAAGCACGCCCTCGGCCCCTTTTAGTATAGCCAGGGGTGTGGCCGAGCTGACAGCATCTGCAGTAGCTGAACTTATTGACTCCGTATTTGGAATGATCCAGGAGGTCATTTGCACCGGCCACGCTGCAAGCAGGATGGCACGGGCTGCTAGTGCAGGATTCATAAAATTATTGCCAAGCCCGCCGAATACATGCTTAACAAGTGCGATGGCTATGGCAGACCCTATGACGGGCAGCCACCAGGGAGCGGAAGGCGGCAGGTTGTATGCCAGCAGCAACCCGGTGACCACTGCGCTTAGATCATATATTGTTACAGGCTTTTTGGTCAGCTTCTGGATCAATGCTTCTGTCAATACCGCAGATGCAACACCCAAAATAATCGTCAGAAGAGCTCTTGTCCCATACAGGTAAACAGAGAATATGCCGGCAGGCAAAAGGGCGAGCACGACATCAAGCATTATTCTCGAAACTGAGTCTTTGGACCTTATATGGGGAGCTGATGTAACGGTCAACATACTCAATTTAAACCCTCCAAAACCTTGTTATTTGAAAGTACATGATGGCCTGATCTGAACATCAGGATGATGCACTGCGTTTTCTCCTGGCCGTGATCTCCTTTTTAACCATCTTGATCGAATGCACCAGGGGCCTTTTGGCCGGGCAGATAAATGAACAACTCCCGCATTCGATACAGTCCATGGCATGGAGAGCCTCTGCTTCTTCCAGGATGCCTTTCAGGGCTGCATTGCTCAACTGAAGCGGCATCAGGTTGATCGGGCATACTTCTACACATCTGCCGCAACGTATGCAAGCAGAAGGCTCGGGTAGCTCAGCTTCCTTCTTCGTCAGCACAAGGATGCCTGATGTACCTTTGACCACAGGCACATCCAGGGTATGCTGCGCGATACCCATCATAGGGCCGCCGGATATGACCTTTGCCGGCTCTTCGACCAAGCCGCCGCAGAAGTCTATAACATCCCTGAATGTAGTACCTATACGGACTAACAGATTCTTAGGCTCCTTTACAGCGCTGCCTGAAACGGTAACAATACGCTGATACAGGGGTTCACCCAGATCTACCGCCTTGTGTATGGCAGCCGCTGTCCCGACATTGTTGACGACTACACCAATATCCATTGGCAGTCCGCCCGAAGGTACCATGCGCTTCGTGAGAGCATAAATCAGTTGCTTTTCAGCTCCCTGCGGGTATTTGGTCCTTAAGCTGACCACCTTGATGTTTTGCTCTCCGGCTGCTGCCGCCTTGACTGATTGCAGGGCTTTTGGCTTGTTGTCCTCTATACCAATAATGCCGCTGCTGACTCCGAGTATTTTCATGATGATCTTCAAGCCGCTGATGATCTGCTCCGGGGATTCTACCATCAGCCTGTAATCTGAAGTCAGATATGGTTCACATTCGGCACCGTTCAATATAACTGTATCGATTTTCTTATCAGCAGGCGGTGAGAGCTTTACATGGGTCGGGAATGCGGCACCCCCCATGCCTACAATACCGGCTTCAAGCACTATTTTTTTCAACTGTGCAGGGCTAAGCAGGTCGATATTCAAAGGTATATCAGGCTCTACCCGGGTATCCGATCCATCATTTTGAATGATTACCGATAAGACCTTGCCTCCGCCAGGACTGTTGTACATCTCGATAGATTTGACCACACCAGATACACTGGAATGTACGGGTGCACTAACAAAGCCTTTTGGTTCCCCTATCTTCTGGCCTACCTTTACCGTATCACCGGGCTTAACCAAAGGCTCACATGGTGCGCCTATATGCTGCTGCATAGGTATAACAACTATATCAGGTACCCTGCATGGCTCAACTTTAATATCTTCTGTATAATGCTTGCGATGAGGGGGGTGTACCCCTCCGCTAAATGTAAATAATCCTTTTGCCACTATTTACACCTCACTAAATACTATTATAAAAAATCCCCAAGAAGCCAACGTTAGGTTTGTTAAAATTCTAACATCCCGCTGACACTAAAATAACCCTCCGAAGTCAAAGACCTCTTCAGGTTATTGTACAAGCTTGTATGATTTCGAATACATTATAACATAAAAAAACTTATTATTATATAATTTTGTGATTTATTTGCGTCTTTATCAGATTCTCTACCAAACCGCACCTATTTTCTGAAAAGCTCATAAATACCCATAACCAGCAGAAAAAATCCAAATATCCTGCCCAGTACATCTGCCTGGACACTGTCTGCGGCAAATGAGCCCAATAATGCGCCCGCTATCCCCCCCGTAAGCAGCAGCATTGCAAGTCTGAGCTTTACCCGCTTATTCCTGATATGTATATAGAGGGCTGCCAGAGCACTGGGAATAAATGCGGCCAGATTTGTAGCCTGGGCTGTATGTTGTGATACACCTGTACAGAAAAGCAGGACAGGAATGAGCACAGTCCCGCCTCCTATGCCCATACCGCTTATTATTCCTGTGATGATCCCGATTAAAACCAAAAGCATCTTCAAAATATCATCCTTAATGCTGCAAATATAATGAACATTGCAAATATCCTTCTTAGTAAAACAGACGATGTATACTTAAGGAGCCAGGCCCCGGCTATTGCGCCTATTACTTCTCCAAGAGCTACAGGGGCCAGGATATCGAGATCCAGATGACCGCTTCTAAAGTATATAAATGCACTTATTACAGCCAGTGGCAGTATGACCGATATGGCAGTTGCGTGCGCATCATGCTCGCTAAGGCCTAGTAAATAAACCATGGACGATACGGCTACTATTCCTCCGCCTGCGCCAAACAAGCCGTTGCACAGGCCGATAACGGCTCCCAGGACCAGGATCTTCGCATTATGGCAAATTTTCTTCACAGCCTCGCCTTTCATTGGCTTCACCCGTGTACCACGTCATGAGGATGCTATTTATAATTTGCCCATTTATCATGCTTTTACTTGTGCAAGTAGATGCGGTAGATAAGAGCACAAAACAGAAATATCTGAAACTCATCTGCAAATAAAAAAGCCCAATTAACTTGGGCTTTTTTATGTTTTGCTGCAATCAATGGTGCGAGAGACGGGACTTGAACCCGTACGCCATACGACACACGCCCCTCAAACGTGCCTGTCTGCCAATTCCAGCACTCTCGCCTGTTTGTCAACAGCGCTCCAGGCGCTACAAACAATATTATAGCGACGGTGTTTCATGTTGTCAATACTTTAACTTTAATTATTCGCTTATAAACCAGTCCTTTATATTCCTATAGATTCCAAGCTGAAAGTACCTCCCTACCCTATGTACCCTTCTGTTTACCAGCAGGGAACCGGTACGAAAGTACAGGCTGATCACAGGCAAGTCTTTTATCATATGCTGCTGGAGCTTTTCATAGTTTAGTTTCAGCTCATTTTCATCAAGCGACCAGGCTGCGGCATCCAACAGGCTGTCCAGTTCTTCGCTGGCATAACCCATGAAATTGCTCATGCCATTCCCTATCTCACCAGAATGAAATGCGAATCTGAGATCAAGGGCATAATCCAGGTGATAGCCCAGCAAAATCGCGTCAAAGGCTTTCTCAGGAATGATCTCATTCGCCAGTACTTCCAGATCAACTATTTGCGTCTCAACATTGAAGCCTACCCTCTCAAGGTGCTTTTCGATCAGATTAAGTGTATCCCGCCTGAAGTCATTGTCGCTGTTGGTGATGATTTTAAGGTTCAGTTCTATCTTCTGGTTGTTTACCAGCTTGTCCAGAACACCATTCCCGTCTATATCCCCCCAGCCCGATTCTCTAAGGAGCTTTACCGCTTTTTCTGCATCATAGTCATAGACCCTGTAGGTGCTGTTGTAAAGCCAATGGCTTGGTGGGATAGGTACGTCGACGGTTTCGGCATTGTTCTGATATACCTTTGAGATGATCTCCTTGCGGTCGATAGCATAGGCTATCGCTTTCCTGACATTTATATCATCCAATACTGGGCTTGAATTGTTAAGTCCCAGGAATTCATAATTGTTGGTCATGAACTTGTACAGATCCACCTTGTCAGGCACTGAATGAATGTTGACATATATCGCCATCGTATCTACCAGGTCTACCTCGCTGTTGAAGAATGCGTTCCTGGCTTCCTCATTTGTAGAGTAGACGATCCCCGTGATTTTGTCTATATATGTTTCTCCGCCCCACCACGCTTCGTTCCTCACCAGGGTTATGCTTTGTCCGTCATACTCATGTTCTCTGTCGATCATATACGGGCCGGTCCCTACAGGCAGTCTGGACAGATCATCTTTTTTCTTCATCATGTTTTCTACGGACACATAGTAGCTTTTTGATACAACCGGAAAGGTCATTTTGCTTGCCAGATTCGAATCCGGTTCGGCCAGTCTGACATAAAAGGTATAGAGGTCATTGTTCCTGAGTCCTATCTCAAGGATGTTGCCGTTGCCATATAGGTGCTTCTGATAATAGGAGTCCAAAAGCCCGCTCTGAAGTGCTTCGAATGTAAATATCACATCCTCGGCCGTTACAGGTTCGCCATTGTGCCATTTTGCATCTTTTCTCATGCTGAAGGTCCAAAGCCGGCCATCGGCTGAAACCTCCCAGCCCGAAGCAAGCGCCGGCACAGGGCGAAGATTTTCGTCTAAGGCTGCAACACTCTCATAAATCAGGCTCATGAAGTTCAGTACATCCACAGAGTCTACCAGTAAAGGGTTCCAGGTCCCGATTTGTGTAACAGGGACCTTCAGGCTGCCGCCCTTTTGTGGTACAGGCTCTGTCTCCCTGTGATCATCATCACCGTTTTCAAAAGGTGTAGGTTCAGGGACTTCCAGCAGCCCGCATGCAGACATGAACATGAAGACAAAAGCCAGCAGTATAGCAAAAAGCTTTTTCATAATGCAAACCCTTTCTGCATGAGCATGGTCATAAGTCAGGATATATCTGCTTATATATATAGTACGTTTTCATTACCAGGTCAACATAGATCCTGGTTTCGCCAAACGGGATGTAATCAAGAGTTTTTCCATCTGTACTGTACTCCTTGTTTTCCAGCCATGCTTTGACATTGCCTATCCCGCCATTGTAGGAAGCCAGCACGAGCTGGACGTTGCCTGGGAACTGACGAAACAGGTAGTTAAGATACCAGCATCCGAGTCTGATGTTGACAGCCGGATCGAAAAGCATGGCATCGTCAAAATCATGGATCCCGATTTTTTCTGCGCCCCACCTGGCTGTCTCAGGGATGAGCTGCATGAGGCCTCTTGCATTTTTCCTGGATACGGCGCTGGAATCATATTTGCTCTCGACCCAGATCACTGATGCAACCAGGTATGAATCAAGGGAATATTCGGCGGCATATCTTTGAATATGCTCTTTATACTTAAGGGGATACCTGATCCTCTTGACATAGTCGCTTTGATACAACATATATCCGGATGCTATTATGATTATAGCCAGGATTAGCGCAATTTTGCGGGCTTTCCGGCCTCTTTGCCGTTGCATTATCTGTCCTCCTGTACCTTTTGGTCAAGCTGCCTTAATACCTGTTCCCTTGTATGCTCTAAAGACAAGGAGTTGTCGATCACTATATCAGCCCTTCTGCACTTTTCCTCCAGGCTCATCTGACTCTTTATCCTTTGCATTGCCTGGCTCATGGTATAACCGTCCCGTTTGATAAGCCGTTCTATCTGAATGCTTTCAGGCACAGTGACTACCCATGTTTCGTCGACCATTTCGTCCCATCCTGACTCAAAAAGCAAGGGGACATCTACAAAGACTATCCTGTCGAGTCCCTTTTCTCTGATTTCCCCTATCCTTTCCAGGACCTCCTGCTTTATCAGGGGATGGGTGATCCTGTTGAGCATTTCTCTCTTATCTCCGTCTGCAAACACCAAGTTTGCCAGAGCCTTGCGGTCCAGTGTCCCGTCAGGCAGAAAGTAGTCAGGGCCAAAGCAATCAAATATTGCCTGCCATACCCTCCCGCCTTTTTGAGACAGCTTTCTTGATATCTCATCCGCATCTATGACAGGGATACCAAGGTCCCTTATCATTGCTGTAACTGTTGACTTTCCTGAACCAATCCCACCGGTGATACCTATTACCTTCATCGTTCGCTCCTATTTGGCATCGTACCAGGTATTTCCTGTGCCTATATCTACAACAAGAGGCACCAGGAGCTGGGCGGCAGTTTCCATTTCATGCTTGACGATCGCCTTCACCTCATCGAGTTCAGGCTTGTATACATCCAGTATGAGCTCGTCGTGAACCTGGAGAATAAGCTTTGAGCGAAGCCCTTTTCTTTTCAGTGCATTATATACATTCACCATCGCTATTTTGATGATGTCCGCTGCCGTGCCCTGGATAGGTGTATTCAAGGCTATCCGTTCACCGAAGCTTCTTATGTTGAAATTCCTGGACCTAAGCTCAGGCAGCTCACGCCGCCTGTTGAACAAGGTAGTGACATAGCCATTATTCCTGCCTTCCTCAACGATTCTTTCCATGTATTCCTTCACTTTCGAGTATCGGCTAAGATAACTGTCTATATACATTTTAGCCTTGGCTCTGCTTATACGAAGGTTTCTTGCAAGCCCGAAATCGCTTATACCATATACTATCCCGAAGTTGACTGCTTTGGCGCTGCTGCGCTGCTCATCAGTAACCCGATCCATTGGTATGCCTAGTATTTCAGAGGCAGTCCTCCGGTGTATGTCCTCATTATTCCTGAATGATTCGATAAGGATGGGGTCCTGGGATATATGCGCGAGGACCCTGAGCTCTATCTGGGAATAATCGGCATCCAGGAGCACATGATCACTGCTGCTGGCTGTGAAGACCTTTCGTATCTGGCGCCCTAGCGCCAGTTTGACAGGTATGTTCTGCAGGTTTGGTTCGGTGCTGCTTATCCTGCCTGTTGCTGTTACAGCCTGGTTGAAGCTGGAGTGGATCTTTCCGTCAGATTTATCGATGACCTGGAGCAGACCGTCTATATAGGTAGACTTGAGCTTGGTCATCTGCCTGTACTCTATGAGCTTCTCTATGATAGGATGAACACCCAGCAGCCGCTCCAGCACCTCTATATCAGTAGAGTATCCGGTCTTGGTCTTTTTCTGGACCGGCAGCCCGAGCTTTTCGAACAAAACCTCACCAAGCTGCCTTGTCGAGTTGATATTGAACCCTATGCCAGCCAGGGATATGATCTCTTCAGTCAGCCTTGCTACTTCTGAGCTGAAAATGACATCCAGCTCGCTCAGCTTTTGCTTGTCGACCTTGAACCCTGTCAACTCCATATCAGCCAGGACCGGGATCAATGGATGCTCTATCATGTAGTACAAATCCCCCATACCCAGCTTATCCAGCTCATTTGCCATGCATTCTGCCAGCTCCAGGATATCGCCTGCGTCAGCCTCATTCGTATCATGCCGCAGGTAATCATAGAGCAGTTGCTCGGGTGCGTACTTATTACGGGTCGGATCCAGCAGGTATGCTCCGATCATAGTGTCAAAACTGAGACCGGTGATACGGATATCGTATCTGGCCAGCTCCAGGATAGCTTTTTTGCTGTCATGCATTATCTTGCTGACCTTGCTGTTCTCAAAAACCGGCTTAAGCGCGTTCAGGCATTCATAGTAATCAACACCGTTGCCCAGGAGGTCTTCTCTGAAGTGTATCCTGTATACTTCGTCAGGGCACGAGGCAACAGTCATGACCTTACCGGCCATGATCGCTACCTCCTTCTGCCTGTAAAGCTGGTCTGCCAGCAAAAATACATCCTTTAGGTCGTATAAGTCATGGTAGGTTTTCTTCGTTTTTACTGTTTCAGATGTGGCAGCTGCTTTGGTTTTGGTCTTCAGATCTTCAAGGCCAAGCTTGTTAATTATACTGTTGAGCTCGAGCTCTGCCAGGAAGTCCTTTAGCTGTGCCGTCCTGGGAAACTCGTACGGCTCACTGGAAAAGGCTATATCTATGGGTACCTCCCTGTATATCGTAGCCAGTTCTTTGCTGAGCATAGCAATATGACGGTAAAGTACAAGGTTTTCCTTTAGCTTTTTGCCACTGATATTATCTATGTTGTCCAGTATATTCTCCAAGGAGCCATACTCAGCCAAAAGTTTGACAGCAGTCTTTTGTCCGATCCCGGGAACCCCGGGTATATTGTCTGAGCTGTCCCCCATAAGCCCTTTCATGTCAATAAACTGCCTGGGTGTCAGTCCGTATTCCTTATAGAGCTCCGCTTCGTCAAACCTGCGGGTAACCGATATGCCCTTTTGGGTGAGCAATACACAGGTATTTTCGGATACCAGCTGCAAGGCGTCCCTGTCACCGGTGACCAGCAAAATGGGGATCCTGTTTTCGTCAGCCTTCCTTGATATGGTCCCTAGTATGTCATCAGCTTCATATCCATCAATTTCATATATGGGTATGTTAAGGTTGGATACCAGCTCCCGAGCAAGCTCCAGCTGGGGTATCAGTTCTTCGGGAGCTTTCTGCCTGGTGGCCTTGTACGGTCCGTATGCCTTATGCCTGAAGGTAGGCCCTTTTTTATCAAAGGCCACCGCAAGGGTGCATGGCTTGTGATCTTCGACCAGCTTGATGAGCATATTTAAAAAACCGAACAAGGCATTAGTGTAAACACCTTTTTTGTTGGACAGCAAGGGTATGGCATAAAACGCTCTATGGAGCAGGCTGTTGCCATCTATTGCTATCATTGTATTTCTCATCTTTATCTCCCGCTCTGCCTAAAATTGCATGACTATATCACGCCATATATTATCACTATTTGACTTTATCATAATCAGCCCTGAAATACAATGCAGCAAATGCATATAAAAAGATGAAGCCTGCGCTTCATCTCTTATTTTTAAACCAATCACATACTATTAATACTGATGTCAAAGATGCTGTCAGCAAGGCTCCGTATTTCGTATAATAATAAAGCTTGTAGGGCTCGCTTTTACTGGACGCATCTCCCGACATACCGTCCTTTACATGATCAACTTTGCGTGTACTGCCTTCCTGAATCAGATCAGGGTCCTCTGCCGCATAGCTTTCACATGGTGGTGACTCTACCTTGGTCAGGAGCAGGACGTCCAGCCTGGCTATATTGAGACCGATGAAAAGGACAAAGAAGGCTGCCGCAACCGGGATAAGCCTCCTGCGGTACAATGGCTTGCGCGCCTTGTTTCTGCCCATACTTTCCACTGCAATGCTACCCATGATCTTCCGGTGGAGTGCATCAGGCAGCGGCTTCTCCGGTATCGTAGCCATAAGCTTTCTGAGATTTTCAGTTTCCTCCAGCTCAGCCCTGCAATGTGAGCATTCTGCCATATGCTTTTCTATCATGCCGGATTTTCCGCACCCAAGCCTGCCATCCAGATAACTGCTTATATATGATGAAAATGTACGACATTTCATCCGCATCACCCTCTTTTCATATGCATTAGACGCATTTTTTTGCCGTAATGTTCCGCTTCACCTGCAACAAATAAAAATAACAACCATATTGCATTATGAGCCCCTTTATGTTAATATAACTAATGTTCCAAACATATGCCGAAGTGGTGGAATTGGCAGACGCGCTGGACTCAAAATCCAGTGGAGCTCAAACTCCGTGTGGGTTCGACTCCCACCTTCGGCACCAGTGAAATCAAGGCTTCCAGAGTTTATACTAACCCGGGAGTTAAATATAAAACGGTCTAAATAATGCAGTT
>Ga0116169_1000048_pt1 | contig 127594 bp, 117 predicted proteins | sample AD_UKC130_MetaG_FD_89796 | JGI IMG/M metagenome (GOLD analysis project Ga0116169, IMG submission 89796) | Active sludge microbial communities of municipal wastewater-treating anaerobic digesters from Canada - AD_UKC130_MetaG | ecosystem: Engineered > Bioreactor > Anaerobic > Digestate | place...
GCCGCACCTCATGCCCTGCAAGGCGGCCGCACCGAGACCGGAGTGGTTTGCCCGGACTTTTTCATAAAGGGCCAGCAAGTCTTCGGGGATGTTCGGCAGAAACGTTTCGCGTGCTGCCCGAGCCTCGGCCGCTTCGGCGTCGATGGTCGTATTGGCGGCCTCAACCTTCGCTGTCAGCTCGGCCACGATGTCGTTCTCGGCAGTAAGTGAGGCAGTGACGGTCGCCAACTCTGCTTGAGCCGCTTCAAGTGCCTCCATTACTTCGAGCTCTTCGTCTTCAAGTGTGCCGATTCGGCGAGCAAGCGCCTCAAGTTCGCTCTGCAGACTCGTCAGATCTTTGGGGTTCGTGATCGCCCCGGAGTTCAGGCGTTCTTCGTCACGGTCGCGACGGGCGCGCACCAACTCGACCTCAGCATCGGCCTTTTTCTGCTGACGGGTCAGGTCAGACACCCGCGTATCTACCTCGATGCGTTCGGCGTTGAGCACTCGAACGCGCTCGTTGACGGTGGCGATCTCAGCAAGCTCGGGAAGGGTCTTTCGCCGGTGGGCCAACCGAGCCAACGCCGAATCCTGCTCCTGCAGGTCCAGAAGTGCCTGTTGCGCTGCCGGTTCAGCCTTCACGTGTTCCTCCTGTTGCGAGTGTTCGCGTCCACGGATCTGTGACGATCGTCGAGACCCGAGTCTTTACCGTATCGCCAAGTGCCGCACCTACCGCAGCGGCCGCTACTGGCAACCAAGTCCACTCTGCTGCCCAATGTGGCACGTCGATCACCGAGCAGGACCCGGTGACCTGCAAATGCTCGCTCACCACGTGATGGCGCAGGTCCGAGGTGACGTATACGTCGGCGCCGGCGGCCGTCGCGGTAGGCAGCAGGAAGTCACCCGAGCCGCCGCATAGCGCGACGGTCTCGACCACTCGATCAAGGTCGCCGGCAATGCGGGTGGCACCTTCGTGCTGCGGCAGCGAAGCTTTGACTTGTTCGCCGAACTCGGCCAAAGTCATTGGTCTTGCCAACCGGCCGATCCGGCCGGTTCCGCGATCGCTTGGCTTGGCGGCCAACTGCCACAGGTCGTAGGCCACTTCTTCGTAAGGGTGGGCGTCGAGCATTGCGGCCAAGACCGCATCTCGAAGTTTCGGGTCGGCAACGAGTTCGATCCTGGTTTCGTCAACCCACTCAACTTCGCCGACCGAACCGATTGCCGGCATCGCGCCGGACAGCGGCCGGAAGGAACCCTTGCCAAGGGTGCGAAACTGAGCCTGATCGTAGGCGCCCATCTGACCGGCACCAACCGCATGCATCGCGGCCGAAACCTGGTCGGCGTAGTCGTTGGGAACAAAAACCACCCATTTGTCCACCGCCGACGCAACATCTACTTCCAGCGGTCGCAGTTCGGTCAGGCTCAAAGCCAACGCCATCGATTCGCTCACTCCGAGCGGTGCGCAGTCTGCGTTGGTGTGGCAGTTGTGCAGGGCGATGCCGTTGGCAATTAGTTCATGAACAACTCGACCTTTAGGCGTCGAGGCTGCGACAGTGGTCGTGCCTTTTAGGTAAAGCGGGTGGTGGGTGACGATCAGTTGGGCACCGATTTCGATAGCCTCGGCGACCACTTCGGCGACCGGATCGACCGCGAACAAAATGCTGGTGATTTCGGCATCTGGATCGCCCACGATGGTGCCGACTGCGTCCCAGTCGTCGGCCCAAGCCGGGTCGTAAAGACCATCAAGGACTGCGACCACCTCGCGAAGCGTTGCCATGGCGCGAGCCTACTCGCCAGGGCTGCTAGCCGGTGACCGCCAACGCGAATGGCAGCACCGAGTCCGCGCCGGCGAGTCGAAGTTCGCGGGCAGCGACCGTCATCGTCCACCTACTGTCGATCAAGTCATCGACTAGCAGGATCGGTCCGTCGATTTCGGCCAGTGCCGCCCGCAGTTGTTCACCGACGCTGAACCGACCCCAAACCGAACCGAGGCGAAATGCGCTGTTGCCACCGTGTTCGGCCCGCGGAATGTGTGGGTCAAGGTCGAGCGTGTCAAGTAGCCGAAGTCGGCCTCGCTCAGCGATGGTCGCGGCCGTAGAAGATACGAGCAAAGGCCGAGAAACTGATGGCATCGCCACCACTGCGGCGGGCCGTTCGTCCCAGGGCCAGTCACGAAGAGTCGAGATCACTGCGCTTTCCAGCTCGGGGCTGAGCGGCTGATCGGCCGCACCCGGCGCGAACAGGGCGCGCAGGGTCCCGCCCCAGCCAAGGTCGGTCAGCCGGGCGACTACCCGGCCAGTTTCGGGGCGCTGTTCAACCCCGATCCGGCCTTTGACTTCGACTCCTCGCCGGCTTGCGCCGGTTGGCCACTGGCCGCGCGACTCGATCGGCACACCCACTTTTTCGAGGGCGGCCGTTGCTTGGCCGAGTGTCGCCGCTGGCACTTGGGACCGATACCAAGGACCAGCGCAGACGTCACAACGTCCGCAGGCGGCCGCAGTTGGGTCGTCTAGGTCCTGTTGAAGTAGTTGCATTCGGCAGGTCTGCGCGTCTTGGTAAATGAGCATCGACTGTTGTTCGGCTTCGCGGGCGGCCGCGATCCGGCCGTAGCGCTGCGCGTCGTAGGTCCACTGCTCCCCGGTCGCCACCCAGCCACCGCGTACTTTGCGGACCGCACCGTCAACATCTAGAACTTTGAGCAGCAACTCCAGTTGCGTGCGCCGTATGTCGACTCGCGCTTCGAGCGCCGGCGTCGAGATCGGTTCGGGCCCAAGTTCGGCGATTACGCGTTTGGCTCGGTCAGGGTCCGGCATGGACGCGGTCGCAAAATAGTTCCAGATTTCACGGTCCTCTGTCCCCGGCAGCAGCAGGACATCGGCCTGGTCGGTTGCTCGGCCTGCGCGGCCGACCTGCTGGTAGTACGCCACGGGCGAGGACGGTGCGCCGAGATGAATGACGAACCCTAGGTCTGGCTTGTCGAAACCCATTCCGAGCGCACTGGTTGCTACGAGTGCCTTCACGGAGTTGTCTTTGAGTGCCTGTTCGAGTTGCTCTCGCTCGGCCGGGTCGGTGCGGCCGGTGTAGGCGCGCACCTCGATCCCGGCATCGCGCAGCAGTCGGGCCGTATCTTCGGCGGCCGAAACCGTGAGCGCGTAAATGATCCCGCTACCGCGCAGTTCGCCTAGGTGGGCCACCAGCCAACCCAGCCGTTCCTTGGTCGACCCGAGAGTCAGACAGCCGAGCCGAAGCGAATCGCGGGCCAAGGACCCACGCAGCGTGAGCACGTCGCCGCCGAGTTGATCGGCCACATCAGCAACTACCCGAGCATTGGCGGTGGCGGTGGTCGCCAAGACCGGCACGTCAGGGTTCAGTGACTCGATCACCCTCGCTAGTCGGCGATAGTCGGGCCGAAAGTCGTGTCCCCAGTCTGAGATGCAGTGGGCTTCGTCAACGACCAGCAAACCCATCCGCGCCAGAAGTGAGGGCAACTGTTGTTCGCGAAAACTCGGATTGTTTAGCCGCTCGGGAGAAACCAGCAAGATGTCGATGTTGTCGTCCGCGAGTCGGTTTTCGATCTCGGTCCAGTCATCGACCGTGGCCGAGTTGATGGCGGCCGCCCGCACCCCGGCGCGTTCGGCCGCGGCAACCTGGTCGCGCATCAACGCCAACAGCGGCGAAACCAAAACCGTCGGACCTGCGCCCTTGGCTCGAAGCAATGCCGTGGCCACGAAATAGACCGCAGACTTTCCCCAACCGGTGCGCTGCACGACCAGCGCACGGCGACGATCATCGACCAGGGCCGAGATCGCCTCAAGCTGTCCCGTGTGGAACTGGGCGTCTTCGCGCCCCGTGAGCGCCCGAAGTCGTGCCAGGGCAGCGTCGGCAGTGGTTGGCGCGCCTGATTGGGTCATGCCCAGATCCTGCCACCTGCCACCGACTGGCGAGGGACTCCACAATTGAGCACCCCGCAATTTTCCTCCCCAAACTATCGTCGAAGACAACCACGTCCCGTTGCACGTCCATCTAGAGCGGGACCAATCGACAGGAGTAGTTATGAGTGAGAAGCCGGCCGCAGAGTTGTTCGCTGACAAGGTCGCGGTGATCACCGGCGCGTCTGCCGGAATCGGCTCAGGATTCGCCGAACAGGCGGCAAGTTTTGGGATGAAGTTGGTACTGGCCGACATTGCCGAGGAAAGGCTCGAGACCTTCGCCGAGGAGTTGCGCGGCCGCGGCGCCCAAGTCGAGGCGGTGCGCACTGATGTCGCTGACCCGGCCTCGGTCCAGGCCCTCGCGAACCGCGCCTATGAACGATTCGGCGCAGTCGACATGTTGATCAACAATGCGGGCATCATGGCGATGGGCTTCTCTTGGGAGATCCCCGCAGAGAAGTGGGATGCGATGCTGCGGATCAACATCGGCGGCTATGTGAACACGCTGCGCGAGTTCGTCCCCAAGATGCTCGAACAGGGCACGCAAGGCTGGATCCTGCAGGTCTCTTCTATCGGCGGCCTGTTCCCGAGCCCACTGATGGCTCCCTACAGCGTGACCAAGTTCGGCACGCTCGCCCTCACCGAGTCGCTGCACTACGAGATGGCGATGCTCAAGGCGCCGATCCAAGTTTCAGTGGTGCTGCCGGACTCGGTTAAGAGCGAAATCTTCTCGGCCGCAAAGGGTGAAGGCACGCTTCCGGCAGCTGATGCGTTCAACGACGCGTTGCAGCATCGCGCTGACACTGTCGGAATAACCCCGCAAGAACATGCTTCGCGCGTGTTTGCGCAGGTGGCACAGGGCCGGTATTGGGCCACGGCCCAACCAGAAGCCATCGATGCTGGCGTCGAGCCGCGGGCGCAGATGATCCGCAACCGGGTGAACCCGGTGCTGAACTTCGAGGTCTGAGTTCGTAAGGCGGCACGGTGGGCGAAGAGGGACTCGAACCCCCGACCTTCCGGGTGTAAACCGGATGCTCTAACCAACTGAGCTATTCGCCCGACAGCATCAAAGCGTATCGCATCTGACACAAAGGAGCCGCGCCGCCAGGGTCTCGGGTCCCTAGCGGCGCGGTACCTCAATCAAACCAGATTGCGACAAGAAATGTGCGCGAATTCCACATGTTGAATCAGGTGTTACTGCTGAGGCGAAGAAATTTCTGCAAGAGCCGACTTGTACTCGGCTAAATCACGGGCCTGGCCGAGTTCGTTTTCTACCTTCCAACGAACGATGCCTTCGGCGTCAATCAGATAGGTTCCCCTACTTGCTGCCCCGATTGCCTCCTGAAAAACGCCGTATTTCTTGGCAGTTTCACCGTGCGGCCAAAAATCCGTCAGCAAATCGAAGGTGTAACCGTCCTGTTCGGCAAAGGCCCGAAGCGAGAACATCGGGTCAGCCGAAATGGCCAGCACCTTCGCGTCAGCTTCGTTGAACATTTTTAGGTTGTCGCGAATCTCACACAGTTCGCCAGTGCAGATTCCGCTGAAAGCAAATGGGTAGAAGACGACGACCACGTTCTGGCCGCGAAGACCCGAAAGCGAAACGTCCTGACCGTGTTGATTGCGCAAGGTGAAGTCTGGCGCCTCGGCGCCCACTTCTACAACGGGAACAGTCATCCTCAGCCCTTATGAGTAGAAAGTTTGGTGACGACCCAGTCTGGTCCGACTGCCGCCGTCGTGGTGATCGACAAACCCGCGATCGGTGCGGCCTCACCAATGTCGGCACCCGATACGTGACCGGCGTGCCCAACCTTCGGTGTAAGCAGCCAAACGAATCCGCCTTCGGCCAGATCCTGCAGTGCGTCCAACAGCCCGTCGGTCAAATCACCGTCGTCTGCGCGCCACCACAAAATTACGCCGTCAACGACATCTCCGACTTCACCGCCGACCATCTCGTGACCGGTGTGCGTCTCGATTGCTAGTCGCAATCCTTCTTCAGTGTCTTCGTCCCAGCCGAGCTCCTGAATGACGGAGTCAGAAACGAAGCCCAGCTTGCCCGCGTCCACCACACCTCCAGTTCTCCTACCGCAGCAGCCCTTTTGCTACTGGCTAGTAGGTCGATTTCTTAGTTGACCGCACTCACACTAGCGAACTTCGAGTGGTTTGATGGAAGGGTCCGCCCCGACACCCAAGGGAGTACATGATGACCACACCCGGTCAAGACCGCCCAATCATCCACGAAGGCATGCCCACCCAGTTGCCCGACTCGGATCCAGAAGAGACTCGCGACTGGCTAAGTTCGCTCGACCAGATGGTCGATGAGCGCGGTCGCGAACGCGCCAGATACGTGATGCTGCGGATGCTCGAACGGGCCCGCGAACGCGCCGTGGGAGTGCCGGCGCTGCGCAGCACCGACTTCATCAACACGATCCCGCCAGAGCGCGAACCAGACTTCCCGGGCGACGAAGAGATCGAACGACGCATCCGGGCATATATTCGCTGGAATGCCGCCGTTATGGTGTCGCGAGCAAACCGCCCGGGCCTAGGAGTAGGCGGCCATATTGCCACCTACCAGTCGGCGGCGAGCCTGTATGAAGTTGGCTTCAACCACTTCTTCCGCGGCAAGGATCACCCAGGTGGCGGCGACCAAATTTTCTATCAAGGACACGCCGCTCCTGGTATCTATGCCCGGTCGTTCCTCGAGGGTCGGTTCACCAAAGAGCAACTCGAAAACTTCCGCCAAGAACACTCTCAAGGCGCCGGCAACGGATTAAGTTCTTACCCCCATCCGCGCTCGATGAGCGACTACTGGGAATTTCCTACCGTCTCGATGGGCTTGGCCGCGCTCAATTCGATCTATCAGGCCAGATTCAACCGCTACCTGCAAAACCGTGGCATCAAAGACACCAGCGACCAACATGTTTGGACTTTCTTGGGCGACGGCGAGATGGGCGAGCCAGAATCGCTTGGTGCGATCGGCCTGGCCGCACGCGAACAGTTGGACAACCTAACGTTCGTCGTGAACTGCAACCTCCAGCAACTTGACGGGCCGGTTCGCGGCAACGGAAAGATCATCCAAGAACTTGAGTCCTACTTCCTCGGTGCGGGCTGGAACGTCATCAAGGTCGTGTGGGGTCGCCAGTGGGATGACCTGCTCGCGAAGGACACCGACGGCGCGCTGGTCAACCAGATGAATCGGGTGCCAGACGGCGAATTCCAAACCCTGTCGATCGCCTCCGGCGCATTCAACCGGGAGAACTTTTTTGGGCCCGACCCGCAGTTGCGCAAGATCGTCGAGAACCTCAGTGACGAAGACATCGAACGCCTACCACGCGGTGGTCATGACTATCGCAAGATTCATGCGGCCTTCGATTCGGCCGTCAAGCACAAAGGTCAGCCGACCGTAATCCTCGCCCACACCGTTAAAGGTTGGCTGCTCGATTCACTGATGGCCAGAAACGCCACCCACCAGATGAAAAAATTGACCACTGCCGACCTGAAGAACTTCCGCGACCGGCTGCGCATCCCGATTACCGACGAGCAGATCGACGCCCCCGGTGGCGCGAGCTACTACCACCCTGGTGCCGACCACGAGCACATCCAGTACATGCTCGAACGTCGCCAAGCGCTCGGGGGCTCGCTGCCTAAGCGGGTGGTGCGCGCCAAACCGCTAACGCTGCCGAGTGACGACATGTACGAGGAGTTGAAGCGCGGGTCCGGTAAACAAGAAATCGCAACCACGATGGCCTTCGTGCGCCTGCTCAAGGACCTGATGAAGGATCCGGAAATTGGCAAACGAATCGTGCCCATCGCCCCAGATGAGTACCGCACGTTCGGGATGGATTCGATGTTCCCGACGGCGAAGATCTACAGCCCACACGGTCAGTTGTACGAATCGGTCGACAGCAAACTCCTGCTCGCCTACAAGGAGAGTGTGCAGGGCCAGATGCTGCACGAGGGAATCAGCGAAGCCGGGGCCGTCGCCTCGGCAACTGCGGCCGGCAGCGCATACGCAACTCACGGCGAGCCGATGATCCCGGTCTACCTGTTCTATTCGATGTTCGGCTTCCAGCGCACCGGCGATTCGATTTGGGCGATGGCCGACGAAATGTCTCGCGGCTTCCTCATCGGCGCAACCGCCGGGCGCACCACGTTGACTGGCGAGGGCCTACAGCACGCCGACGGCCACTCCCCCTTGCTGGCGCGCACGAACCCAGCAGTTGTCCACTACGACCCGGCGTTCGCCTTCGAGATCGCGCACATCGTCCAGTCCGGCCTGGACCGGATGTACGGCACGACGCCGGACCCGCATGGGGGAACCGGCGAGGACGTCATCTTCTACCTGACGGTCTACAACGAGCCGCTGGTTCAGCCGGTCGAGCCGGCAGACGTCGATGGCGAAGGAATCCTGCGTGGCGCCTACCGCTATTCGCCGGCCCCGGACGGCGCAACCCGCCCCGCCCGGATTATGGCTTCTGGTGTTGCTGTTCCGTGGGCGCTGAAGGCCCAGCGTCTGCTCGCCGAGCAGTACGACGTTCAGGCCGAAGTCTGGTCGGTGACTTCTTGGAACGAGTTGGCTCGTGACGCTGAAGAATGCGAACGCCAAAGCCTCAACAATCCCGCCGAGCCGGCCCGCCAACCGTGGATTTCGACGAAGCTTGGCGACGGCGGCCCGACGATCGCGGTGAGTGACTACATGCGAGCGGTGCCCGATCAGATCGCTCGCTGGGTGCCGGGTCCATGGACTTCCCTTGGTGCCGATGGTTTTGGTTTCGCCGACACCCGCGCCGGCGCGCGTCGCTACTTCCAGATTGATGCCGAGTCGATTGTGGTGGCCGCCTTGGCTGCACTCGCCGAAGAGGGCCGAATCGACCGCAGCGTCGTCGTCGAGGCATTCGAGAAGTTACGAATCGACGACCCCCAAGCAGTCGCCGGGGTGCCCCAGGACGGGGCCGACGCATAGGCCATTAGCTATCAGCCAGTAGATGCTGAGAATCGCTCTCAGCCTGCCGGGACTAAACTGGTCGGCATGCTTGAACGCTGGACGCACACGCTGCGCACGTGGCCATACACGTTTGGCGTTCTCTTGGCCGCAGGGATCGGCCTGACCGCAATCGGCCTTTCCAACTATTTGGGAATTGCACTCAAAGACCCTGAGGGGTTTCTGGGCCCGGCCTACGTTCGGCTTCCGCTGATCGGATTGTTCTTCTTCGCCTTAGGCGTTATCCCGATGGCAATTCGGCGAGCTGGCTGGCGAAACATCTGGCGTGGCACCAAAGAAATCGTTCACGATGAATGGTCTTGGTCACGAGTCGGACACATCGCGACCGGCCTAACCACCTTCTATATCTGCTACGTCAGCTACCGAAACATCAAGGGTTTCTTGCCGATCCTTCGCGAAGGCGTCAACTTCGACACGATGCTTTCGGGTTGGGACTACTGGCTGATGTTCGGGAACCATCCGGCCACACTCCTGCACGACCTGCTTGGTACGGGCATCTCGGCGCAGGTCTTGGCTACGGTCTATGTCAGTTACCTGATGTTGATTCCGTTGACTTTGGGTGCTTTCTTGGTGCTCAATCGCGACTACTCGCTCGGCGCCTGGTATGCGACCACCTTGTCGCTCAACTGGGTGCTCGGCACGATTAGTTACTACATTTTCCCGTCGCTGGGACCGGCATATTCGAGTCCGTCGATGTTCGCCGACCTGCCCGATACCGGCGTAACGAATTTGCAGTATTCGCTGTTCGTAAACGCGGCGCAGAACCTGGAAAACCCAACCCAGGCGCCGATTTGGGGCATCGCCGCATTCGCGTCACTTCACGTTTCGGTCACCTTCACCGCGGTGTTGTTTTTCCAGCGCACTGACCAAGCAAAGTGGGCGCAGATTGTCGCTTGGGTCTATTTCGTCCTGACCGTCATCGCGACCGTCTACTTCGGTTGGCATTTCATCGCCGACGACGTCGCCGGCGCATTTATCGGTTGGATTTCAGTGGCCCTAGGCGGCTGGGCCACCGGAAACGGCTTCTGGCATCAGAAGCATCACAAAGTTCAGCTAACGGCCGAAGGCGATGACGCTGGCGATGGCTCAGCAAGCTCCACGGTCGCCAACCCTGCCTGATCACCGCGGGTAAGCAACCGGCGCCATTTACCACGGTGGTAGGCCGCTGGCGGCTGCGATTGGCAAAAGTCGACCAAGAGTCGCGAGAAGTCCTCGGGGTGGTCTTTGTGCGGAAAATGCCCTGCTCGATCGAAGACGAATACCTGAGAGTTTTCCAGGGAAGGCAGCTTTTGCGCGTGGTCGACCGGGATCACGACGTCGTCTCGTCCCCAAATGACCATGATCGGCATGAGTTTGGCCAAGTACGCCCGATCCGACATGGTTACGAACTGGCCCCGCCAGTCCAGCACTGTTCTGGTAAGTCGGCGAATCGCTAGGCTCTGCGCCGGATCAGCGAGACGCTCATAGACATCAGCCACCTCATCAAGATCTTTGACCAAGGGCAAGGGTGCTTTGGCAATTGTTCGCATCGCGGTCTTTACCGGGCCTCGCACTGGTCGAATAGTCGCCACGCGCAAAGCGAGTCCGACGCCGGGCAGCGTCAGTGCCCGAATCAGCGGCGTGACTTCGTGACCGAGTCCGCCAGTGGAGACCAGCACGACACGCTCCGTGCGCTCGGGGAACTGGTAGGCAAACTGCATTGCCACGCCGCCACCGAAACTATGACCGACCACGGTTACCTTGTCGATTCCCAAGATGGTCAACAGATCGCGCATGCCGTTGGCGAAGCCGCCGAGCGAGTAGTCGGCGTTAGGCTTGTCTGACTCACCGTGACCCAACAAATCAGGCGCAATTACCGTGAAATGCTCAGCAAGTTGGTCCATGACCGGCAGCCAGGTGGTGGAGTCACAGGCGAGACCGTGAATAAGCAGTAACGGCGGTCCAGCTCCACGAACGCGATAGGCACGGCGATAGCCGTGGACGACTACGTAATTGATATCGTCCAGCGAACTGTGCTCCGGGGTCAGCACCATTGGTACAGCCTAATAGACGGACTCGGTGTTTCGTTGGCACATGCGTAGACTCGTCGCGTGACTGACGATTCCCACGCCAAGAGCCGCGCAATCAGGGTTGGCCTTGGGCTTGCGCTGGTCGGCGCAGGCTTAGGTATCGGGTTTGGCTTGCTGGCCGCCGGGGGTTTGACCGCAACCGGCTTCACCTCCGCCGATTTGCCGCCGCTTGCTTCGGCCGAGGAGACCGTTGAGACGACCCCCACACCGACTCCCGAGCCGACAACCCAAGCTCCCCCGGACGCTGCACCGCAACCGGAACTAGACAAAATCTCCTCACCAGTCGCGCCCGGTGAGCGGTTCACGATTGCCGGACGCCTGCCAGAGTCTGCAGACGGCACGGTGCTGATCATCGAAGTGCAGGACGGCAAGAGCGGGCCGTGGGACGAATTCCCAGTTCAGTTGGTCGCGGCCGATGGCGGTCGCTTTGAAACGAAGATCTGGACCTCGCGCACCGGCGAACGCACTTTCCGGGTGATCGACCCCGAAACGAAGCAGAAGACCCCCGCCGTGACGGTGACGATCGGCTGAGGCCGCTCAGATCACCTGATGCAGCCAGCGCACTGGTGCGCCTTCGCCTGCGTGACGGAACGTCTCTAGTTCCTCGTCCCAGTCGACGCCAAGTAGTCCGTCGAGAGCCTGTTCCATCGTGATTTCGCCTTGGGCCGCCTTGACTCGAAACGCCCGAATGCGGTCTTCGGGGATCACGATGTCGCCGTGAAGCCCAGTCATCGCGTGGAAGATGCCTAGGGTCGGCGTAAATGAGTATCGTGCGCCTTCGCTGACTGCCGTCGGCTCTTCGGTGACTTCGAACCGAAGCAGATCCCAACCGCGCAACGTCGAGGCGATGGTTGCGGCAGTTCCCACCGGTGCCTGCCAAGAGAGTTCGGCACGGTGCGAACCAGGTTCGGCCGGCTGGGCAGTCCACGCCATATCGACTTTGCCGCCGAGCACGCCAGCAACCGCCCACTCCACATGCGCACAAAGCGCAGACGGTGCGGAGTGAACAAAGATGACACCACGCGTCAGCGGGGTGCCTGCTTGGACCGTATTCATTAGGTACCTCCCTAGGTGCGCCTTCCCCAGCGATCTCGGGTGATACCTGTTCCATTGTGAACCATGAACTCGCCGACGACAAGGAGGCGGGCCGATAAAGGTTGCGATGGTAGGGAGGGTGGGGCTCGAACCCACGACCCAGGGATTATGAGTCCCTTGCTCTAACCGGCTGAGCTACCTCCCCGTCGCGCTACGAGCGTACAAGCCCCGCGGTTGGTGAATGCAGAAGGCCCGCCTGCAGCGAATTTTTCCACTGAGACGGGCCTTTCCTGCTCCCCCGGCTGGACTCGAACCAGCAACCCTTCGATTAACAGTCGAATGCTCTGCCAATTGAGCTACAGGGGATCGGCCCCCACTACAGGAGCACGGCAACCAACTCTATCAACTCGTCTACGAAGACGGGAAAGGGCCTTGGCTTCAAGCTGACGAACCTGCCAATGCGAGAGCCTCAACTGCTGAGAAACCTCACGAATCGTCAGCCCGAGACCGTCTGCCGTGAGCAGACCGAACCGCAAACCAAGCACTTTGGCCTGCTCGGGCGGCAGTTCGGCTAGCAGCGAAGAGCCCGCCGTATTGGCATGACTGCGATCGGCGAAATCTGGAAATGTGGCCAAGTTGTGCGCAGGCATCATCGCTCGCGCGATCCACTGCCAAGCGTAGGTGGCCAGTCGCGTGCCACGAGTCGGATCAAACCGATCAACAGCACAGATGAGCCCCTCGGTACCAGCGGCAACTGCCTCCTCAAGCGCCTCTCCTCGATGACCTAGCCGAAGACCGTGCAGCACCACCAGCCGAAGCCCCGCACAGATCAACTCCTCGCGGGCCGCAGCATCGCCGGCTGCGGCCTGTTGAGCCAGTTCAAACTCGACGTCTGCAGGAAGGGGGGCTTGGGCGAGGGCGTTGGAAACGAATGGGGACATGCGTGAAGCGTCGCGGTCGACCGCTGGCAACCGAAAGTGGCATTTGACCGCTTGTGGAACCGATCCGCCCACCCACAGGTCAGTTGGTGCCCACGCCCAAGATTCGGGTGCGCAGGTCTCGCCGACGCTGCTCAAGGGCAAACAACTCGGTCGCCAACTCGCTCGCTTCGCCACTTGGGTCACTGGGATCTACGCGAACAAGTTTGGACTTAACCTCGGCGATCTGACGGACTATCGCCAGTTCTTGAAGCCTGCCAAGGACCGCCGGCACGACCTTGGCCGCGCCTTGGGCCGAAGCATGCATCGGTTCGATCGCGGCCACCGAAAGAATGCGCCGAAGGTCATCACTTGCGAGCGCATCAGACACCGCAGGCAGCCAAGCCGGATCGGCCTGGCTCGGGATTCCCACGGCAGTCATCTTGCGCCAGATTTCGCGCGAGATTGGATGCGCAAAATCTTCCTCAACTAGTTCACCGGCCACCTCGGCTGCGGCCTGCGGGAACTGGGCTAGCGCTTTGAGTGCCTCTCGTTCGTCAGCGAATTGGGGCGCACCAAAATTTGCGAATTCTGCTGGCGGTGGCGCCGGTACCGTGGCGGGAGCCTCGCGGGTTTGACGAGTCGAGACGGGCTTGACTGGAGCTTTCGCCGCCTTGGCGTGCTCTTGGCGCACCAGGTCAACGTCAACGCCCGCGCGGGTAGCGATTTCGCGCAAGAACGCGTCAACTTTGGAGGTGTCTCGAATCGACGACGCTAGTAGGACCGCTTCGCGAACCGCATCGACGCGCTGGTCGCCGCGGTCTAGGTCATAGCGCGACAGCGTGTTTTCAAGTACGAACCGGTACAGCGGGATCCGCGAAGAAACCAACTCCCGAACCGCCTCATCGCCGGCCTTCAACCGCAGGTCGCAAGGATCCAGCCCCGTTGATTCGATCGCCACATACGTCTGACCGGAGAACTCTTGGTCGTTCTCAAAAGACTTGACCGCTGCTGCCTGGCCAGCCGCGTCACCATCGAAGGTGAAGATCACCTCGCCGTGGAAAGCATCGTGATCGAGCATTAGCCGGCGAATCACCCGCGCGTGCCCTTCGCCGAAGGCAGTGCCGCAAGTGGCCACCGCGGTCAGCACCCCAGCCTGATGGCAGGCCATCACGTCGGTATAGCCCTCGACGACGACTGCTTGGCTTTGTTTGCGGATCGGGTCGCGGGCCAGATCGAGCCCATAGAGCGCCTGAGTCTTCTTGTAGATCGGCGTCTCTGAAGTGTTCACGTACTTGCCCGACATGAAGTCCTCGTCGAACATTTTGCGTGCCCCGAAACCGACGACCTCGCCGGAGATCTCCTTGATCGGCCACAAGAGTCGTCCTTGGAAGGCGTCGAACAATCCCCGGGCAGACTTTCTGGCCAGCCCGCCGATGATCAGTTCTTCTTCACTGAAACCTTTACCCAACAGGTGCTCGCCCAAGGCCCGGCCAGACTTTGGCGCCCAGCCCATTGAAAAGATCTCGGCGGCCGCCTGGTTGAAGCCTCGGTCGGTGACGAACTGGCGCCCAGGTGCGGCTTCGCCCGACGAGGCAAGTTGCTCGCTGTAGAAAGCTGCAGCGAGTTTGTGCGCCAGCAGCAGTCGCTGGCGTTGACCAGGATCGCGGCGCGGGCCAGTGGGCGCACCCGTGTCCTCGTAGCGCAGTTGGATTCCGTACTTGTCAGCCAACCGCTCAACGGCCTCGGCGAAACTCAGTCCCTCGATTTCCATCAGGAACTTGATCGAATCGCCGCCGGCGTTGCAGCCGAAGCAGTGATAGAAACCCTGTGCGGGCCGCACGTTGAACGACGGTGTCTTCTCGTCGTGGAATGGGCACAGGCCTTTTTGGGCGCCACCGCCAGCGTTTCGCAAGGTGACGTACTGCTCGACTACTTCGTCGATTCGGGCGCGTTCGCGGACAAGTTGAATGTCCTCGTCTTTGATCAGCGCCATGGCGTGATCCTACGACCCGACCGGTAGGTGAGTTGACCTCAACCCAATAGCCGCCTTGCCCAAGCAACCGCCGAAGCATCGGTGAGGCTCGCAACTTGGTCGACGATCACTCGAAGTCGGTCACTGTCGGACTCGGTTGCCGCGAAGTCGGCGGCGAACTCGGGCTCCAGTTGGTCCTCGCCCTTGAGCCGCAGATGCGCCACCAGTCCGGTGAGCAGTTCACGCTGATTCGCTAAGTCCTTGACTCGTAGGTCCGCGCGCATGATGTGGTGCGCGGCCAGAGACTTGAGCACATTGATTTCGTCGAGCGTGCCGGATGGGACTTCCAGATTCGCGCCGTAACGGACCAGCGGGCCGCTCCCCCAGCGTTGCACCGTCGCTTCGTAGGCGGCGGCCGCGAACCGGCCAATTAGCGCGCTGGTGAGGCTCTTGAGTACGGCGAGCGACTCGCGCTCGCCCGTGAACGGTTCAGTCGGCCACTCTGGCAAGTTAGTCAGCCGTTCCAAGGCCGCACTTAGTTGATCGTCGGTGGCGGTGGCGTCATACCAGTCTCGAGTCACGCGCCAGGCGGCCACTTCGTCGAGTTCGCCATCAAGGCCAAGCCAACCGCCAACGACACCGTCCTCAATATCGTGCACCGAATAGGCGATGTCGTCAGAAAGGTCCATCACCTGGGCCTCGATGGTCAACTTGCCCCCAGTGGCCAGCCAGTCGAAAACTGGGCGATCATCTTTGTAAACGCCGAACTTGACCGTGTCGCGCTCGCCGCGACCCCACGGGTACTTTACGCACGACGACAACGTCGCCCTCGTCAGATTCAGACCCACGCTGTGCCCGTTGGCGTCGACCGTCTTGGCCTCCAGCCGCGACAGGATCCGCAGGGTTTGGGCGTTCCCCTCGAAACCACCAATCGAGCCAGCAACCTGATTTAGGGCGACCTCTCCGTTGTGCCCAAACGGCGGATGGCCGAGGTCGTGCGACAACGCGGCCGAGTCGACGATCTCGGGATCACAACCCAGACTCTTGCCAAGTTCTCGGGCGACTTGAGCGACCTCAAGCGAGTGGGTCAGTCGGTTCCGGACAAAATCGTCGGTGCCCGCACCCATCACTTGGGTTTTGCCCGCCAACCGGCGAAGGGCCGAAGAGTGCAAAATCCGCGCGCGGTCGCGCTCGAATGCGGTTCTACCTGGCCGCTTTTGCGGTTCGGTTACGAATCGCTCTTTGGCTTCTTTCGCGTAGGGCTCCACGCGGCCACGATAGCGACCGAGGGTGACGAGTTGCGCCGCTTGAGTCGTTTGGGTCAAATCGAAGTGGCTAGGCCGCCAACTTGGACTCCGCCGAGGCCGCTGGCATCGACCTCAAGCAGGCAAGGCTGACCCATGTCTTCGCCTTGACGCACGCTGAAGCGGCCGTCGGCCGGCAGCCGGTCGTGTGATCGCAAGTAACCGCCCAATGCCGCAGCTGCGGCCCCAGTTGCCGGGTCCTCGACGACCCCGCCAACGGCGAAGGCGTTGCGCGAATGAATGAGTGACCCCGACTCGCGAAACAACAGGCTGACCGTCCCCCAACCTTGGCTTCGCATCAGCTCTTTTAGCCCGGTGAAGTCGTAATCGAGTTCGGCGAGCCGCTCGCGTGTGCGCGCCCAAACGATCGGATGCCAAAGCCCAGCAAAAGCCAACCCAGCTGGCAGGTTCGGGTCAAGGTCGCTTTCGTCCCAGTCGAGCAGGCCGAGCAGTTCGGGCAACTTCCTTAGCTCCGCGGTCTTTGGGACCACCGAAGTCAGGGTCGCCGTTAGCCCGGCATCGCTGTCGTGCACCGAAACCTCGATCGGGCCCACCTTGGTGTGCAGCAGCAGGTCCCCGACGCCACTGACGGTCTCAGCAATCGCTATCGAAGCCGCGACCGTCGCGTGGCCACAAAAGTCGACTTCGGCTTCGGGGCTGAAATAGCGGATCTGGTATTCCCGCTCGCTGATTGGCGTCAGGAATGCGGTCTCGCTGTACCCGACGTCGGCGGCTACCGTCAGCATCTGGTCCGCAGACAACCCTGATGAGTCCAAGACGACACCGGCCGGGTTCCCTCCGCCATGAGAGGTTGCGAATGAGCGGTATCGAAGGATTTGCACGGCCTCAGCCTACGGAACGAGACCTCGTCTATTGGTTCCGCGGCGGCCACGACATCATCGCGGAACTCCTTGGAATACCGCTTGCGCATGGTCGACATCCTCCCAGTGACGAAATCCACACAGGTCAGCCAAAGTCTGGGCAGTCCCGTTTCTGCTGAGCTGTAGGCTGCGGATTCAATGCGTCACACCTGAACCACTTTCATGCTTCACGGGAGATACATCATGATGGAAAGCGTTGGTCGCAAAATCTGGTGGGCGAGCATCGTCTTGGCGCTGGCGTTCGTCGGGCTCGGTTTGTTTGTTTCGTCGTGGTTGTTCTGGCTTGAGGTTTTGTTCGTGCCGCTCGCGCTTATCGGCCTCTACGATGTCTCGCAGAGGCGGCACAGTATCCTGCGCAATTTCCCGGTGATTGCGCACCTGCGTTACCTGCTCGAGGGAGTGGGGCCCGAGCTGCATCAGTACTTTGTCGAGAACGATGAAGACGGGCGGCCCTTTGGCCGTGATACGCGCTCGCTGGTCTACCGCCGCTCAAAGTCAGTCCGCGACACCAAGCCGTTCGGCACGGAGCTGGATGTGTATGCCGATGGCTACACCTATCTGGCGCACTCAATCTCCACCAAGCCAGTTCCCCAGGATCCGGTCGCGGCACTGCGCATCAATATTGGCGGGCCGCAATGCAGCAAACCATATAACGCGTCAATCTTGAACATCTCTGCCATGAGTTTCGGTGCGCTCAGCGCAAACGCCATCAAGGCGATGAATACGGGCGCGAAGATGGGCAGGTTCGCACATGACACTGGCGAGGGTGGCCTATCGCCACATCATCGGGCAGGCGGAGGAGATCTCATTTGGCAGCTCGGCACTGGGTATTTTGGGGCGCGTAACCGAGATGGAAGTTTCTCACCCGAACTCTTTCAACAAACAGCAACACTCGACCAAGTCAAGATGATCGAGATCAAGCTTTCTCAGGGCGCAAAGCCGGGCCACGGTGGCATTTTGCCCGGCGCTAAAGTCAGCAAGGAAATAGCAGAGACGCGTCTTGTGGAGCAAGGCAAAGATTGTCTCTCCCCCACCTACCACCCAGCATTCGCCACCCCCGTCGAGATGTGTTCGTTCATTGCGCAGCTGCGTGAGCTTTCGGGCGGTAAACCGATCGGATTTAAGATCTGCATCGGCGACCCCCGTGAATTTATGGCGATCGTCAAAGCAATGATCCAGACGGACATCTACGTCGACTTTATTGTTGTCGATGGCGGTGAGGGCGGCACCGGTGCCGCCCCGCTCGAATTTTCTGACTCAATGGGTGCCCCGCTACTTGAAGGCCTGCGCACGGTTCACGACACGCTCGTTGGCGCCGGGGTTCGCGATCGCATCAAAGTTGGCGCCAGCGGCAAGATGGTCACAGCCGCAGCGATAGCGCGCGTACTGAGCCTGGGCGCTGACTGGGTGAACACCGCGCGTGGCTTCATGTTCGCTGTCGGATGTATCCAAGCGCAGCTGTGCGACACCAATAGGTGCCCGGTCGGTGTGGCCACGCAGGACCCCAAGCTGCAGCGCGCACTGGTCGTTGAGGATAAGTCGATAAGGGTGCAGGGGTTTCACAAGAACACCGTTCACGCACTGGCCGAGATGATTGCCTCTGCCGGCATGGAACACACCAATGAGCTCAGCCCCAGGCACTTCTTTACGCGTATCGACGGCGCCAAGACGGTGCGTCTTGACAAGCTACATCCGAAACTTGATACCGAAGCGCTGCTCTCGGGAGCCGGCCCCAATGTGCTCCAGGAGATGTGGGATGAGGCGACCTCCGCCCGCTTTCAGCCCGACATTTCACCCGTAACCTGAATCGAACCGCTTACGCCACTTCCAGATTGGGGTTGCGCCTACGCCCGACCCCGCTCATCCAACGGGCTCGCACGGTAGGCCTGCCACGCTGCCATCAGTTCGTCACGGTTGCCGTCGGGGTGAGATTCGTGCCACGCGCGCGTGAAGCGGTTGTACTCGAATTGGGGGTCGATGCCGCGCTGACCCTGGCCTCGGGTCGCGCGCCAGCGGTCGAGCGCATCCTGCATCGTCAGGGTACCGTCCGACTCCGCGAAGAAAGCTCGCATCTCGGCATCGAAGTGGAATCCATCCCCGACTTGCTCGCTCATCCAAGCGCGCACGATCTGGCTGCACCGCTGGTTCGCCGGGACCACTGTGTCAGGAGAGAGCGGGCCTGAGAGTTGAGGCCCTCCGGTACGTTTCGACACAGCGGGCTCCGAGAACTCGCGCCCGTCGAGCCTTGCGGCGATTCGGGCTGCCAGTAGTTCCTTGCCGCCGGTGGAGCGGATGCCGAGCGACCTAGCGAAATTCGCCAGTTCCTCCTTCAGCCAGTACCAGCGCTGGAACTCCGCGGCAGAGATGCCGGAGTCAAGGGGTGGGCGAGAACCGTGAGCCGCAGGCATCCAGCCATCCTAACGAGCGCGCATCGTCAACACCCAAGCGAGAATCGAAGCAGGCCGCCCACCGCCACTGACAGCGTGGGCAGAAGTGCGAGGTTCCCCCGCCGATCATGATGCGGCGGATCGAGATGCTGCACTTCTGGCACTGCTCACCGGTGCGACCAACCAAAAGGTCGGAGCGACGCAAAACGTGGAGCACTTCTACCCCCAACAGCTCAGGCGCAGCGATTTGCCAATCGACCCGCTCTACACACGCCTGCACTTGCTTCGCTTTGGGCAATGCGAGCAGAAACTCAATCACGGCTGAAGTGTCGAGAATAATCACCGCGTCTCGCGTTCAGTCCGTACCGATTCAGCGGCTGTCTCACCGTTGTATTCATTGGCCGGTCGGGCCGCAAGTCGCGCTCGAAGCTCATTCAAACCCGGGCGCGCTGCCGCTCGACGTAGCTCACCGAGCGCAAACTCCGAAAGGGTAATCCCCTCGGCCGCAGCACGGATCTTGAGCTGTCGATGCAACTCCTCTGGCACATTGCGAACTTGAATCATGGCCATGCTTCGAAGATGGCTTCATCAAGATCACATGCACAAGCATGTATTCGACATCGCCGCGGGGAACTCGCGGTTCACCGCTTCCGCTGGCAGCGGGGGCAGAAGTGCGAGGATCGACCAGCGAACGGCTCGCGCACGATCGGCGTGCCGCAACGATCGCAGGGTTCACCCTCGCGGCCATAGGCGGCCAGCGAACGCTCGAAGTAGCCGGACTCACCATTGACGTTCACATACAGCGCGTCAAATGACGTTCCGCCCTGAGCCAACGCCTCGGTCATCACCTCGCGAAGATGCCCGATCAACTCGAGTCCCTTGGCCTTTGACAGGGTGTTCGATTCGCGGGCGTAATGCAGTCGCGAACGCCATAGCGCCTCGTCGGCGTAAATGTTGCCCACCCCAGAGACCAGTTTCTGATCAAGAATGGCTCGCTTGACCCCGGTCCTTTTCGCGCGCAGGCGCTGCACAAAATCCGTGTCATCAAAGGCGACATCCAGCGGATCTGGCGCGATGTGGGAGATCTCGGCCGGGGGGTCACCCTCGCCGACGAACATCCCCCCAAAAATTCGCTGATCGACGAAGCGCAATTCGTTTCCGTCATCAAGCGTGAAACGGATGCGCAAATGACGAGGATCTGGCACCTGCGGTTTTGCGATCAGGGCCTGGCCACTCATGCCCAAATGGGTCAGAATCGACGAACCGTCATCGAGTACCAACCATAGGTACTTTCCCCTGCGGCGCACAGCCTGGACCGTACGTCCAGTTGTCTGGTCGATGAAGTTGGCCGCACCTAGTTCGTGACGGCGCACCGACCGAACGTCCATGACGGTGACGTCAGCGATCCGGCGACCGACCACAAAATCGTTAAGGCCGCGACGAACAACTTCTACTTCGGGCAACTCAGGCATGGGCGGCCTCAGACACCGGCAGGCTCGCCAGAAATCTGCCGCCAGGCGATCTCAGCGACCATCTGTTCGGCGTCCTTCTTCGACCGGCCGATCCCGCCCGAATAGACCAAGTCGCCTAAGGTCACCGTAGCGGTGAAGGTCTTTTCGTGGTCTGGTCCGGTTGACTCGACCGAGTAGGACGGAACCCCGGTACCGTTTTGGGCCGAAATTTCCTGCAGCGAGGTTTTCCAGTCCAGGCCGGCACCAAGTTCTGCGGCAACAGCAATTACCGGGTCAAAGATCGCGTGGATTACTTCGCTCGCGCGCTCAATACCGAACTGTACGAAAACTGCACCCAAAACTGCTTCGAGGCAGTCGGACAGGATCGAGGGCTTTTCGCGACCGCCAGAGGCGTCTTCTCCGCGGCCGAGCAAAATGTGGTCGCCCAGACCAAGAGTTCGGGCAACTTCGGCGAGTGCTTTAGCGCTAACGACGGCTGCGCGAAGCTTCGCGAGTTGGCCTTCGGGCAGGTCAGGATGCCCAGTGAACAAGGCGTCAGTGACAACCAAGCCCAGAACTGAGTCGCCCAAGAACTCGAGGCGCTCGTTGTTAGGGATCTGACCGTTCTCATACGAAAAAGAGCGATGGGTCAGGGAATGACGAAGTAGCTCGGGGTCCAAGTCTGGAACCCCGAGTACCTCGCTTAGTGCCGCTAGATCGGGCACGTCGAACAGGTCAGAGAACCTGTCGACGCTCGCCGCGAGCGCCGTACTGGCCGCATTCGGCACAAGCGCGGTGCGAGACCACCTTGGCGCTGCACGCCGGGTTGGCACATTCGACTGTGGCAACAACCGTCGTCTTCCACGCCGAACGGCGGTGACGGGTGTTGCTTCGCGACATCTTCCGCTTCGGGACTGCCACGTCTACTCCTCAGGTCGTTCGGTCAATTCGGTAAGCGCCGACCACCGGGGGTCGATCGCCTCACCGTGTGTGTGATCTGGATCGTCCGCGAGCCGGACCCCACATTCAGGGCACAGTCCCGGACAGTTCAGACCACACAACGGATTTTGCGGAAGTGCGAACACTACCGCGTCCCGCAGCACGGGCTCAAGGTCGAGCAAGTCTTCCTCAAGGGTCAGTTCGTCTTCGCCCGGGTCATCGTAGAAGTACAGTTCGGTGAAGTCAGCTTCGAGGTCTTCCTCGATCCGGACCAAACAACGAACACACTCTCCAACAACATGGGCCGACACGCTCCCGGTAACCAGAACGCCGTCCATCACGGCTTCGAGCCGCAACTGCAATTCGACGGGCGAACCTTCTGGAACTCCGAGCACGTCCAAGCCGAGATCAGCTGGCGCATCGACTGTTAACTCATAGGACTTTTCGCTGCCAGGCTGACGACCCAATTCATGAGTGTCGAGCACCAGCGGTCCGGAAGTCACTGCAAGCCCTTCATCGTGTGCACCAAAAAACCACGGCCTGAAAACAGGCCAAGGAACATCTTAGCCCGGCGTCCCCACGCAAAGCCAATCGCGGTCAGTGTCCGAAGGCTTCGTCGAGTGCCGTCAGCACATTGCGCGGCACTAGACCGTTTACGTCGCCGCCGTGTTTGGCCACTTCCTTGACCAGACTCGAGGCGATAAACGTGTATTCAGGCGACGTCGGAATAAACACCGTGTCGATCCCGGTCAAGTTTCCGTTCATTTGTGCCATCTGAAGTTCGTAATCAAAATCCGAAACCGCACGAAGACCCTTGGCAATCGCCTGCACATCATTTTGAGCGCAGTAATCGACCAGCAGGCCGGCGTAAGAGTCGAGGGTGACGTTCTCCATCTCTGCGGTCGCCCCAGCGATCAACTCGAGTCGCTGCTCAGTGGGGAACAGGCCTTTTTTGGAATCGTTTACTAGGACGACGACTACCACCTCGTCGAACAAGAACGAAGCACGCTCGATGATGTCGAGGTGGCCGTTGGTCAGTGGATCGAAGGAGCCGGGGCACACGACGCGGGTCATGTCAGCGACCGTACCAAAGTTGCGTCTCGCCGTATGCCTTGTCGCGAACTGCTTCAAAGTTTTCCGGCCAAATGAACGGGTCTCGACGCGACCGTTCGACCACCACCAGCGCGCCCTCAGAAAGCGACGGTCGCAATTGGGCCACCAGGGCAGACACTTCAGCAGTTGCCATCGCATATGGCGGATCGATGAAAACCAGATCCCAAGGACCAGTCGCGTGTTCAACAAATTTTTCGGCGCTAGTGCGGTGAACTCGCACCGATGCCTCAAGAATTTCGGCGTTTCGCTTGATTACCGCCACAACTTTGGCGTCGGCCTCGATCAAGTCCGCGTGCGCCGCGCCACGCGACAAGGCCTCAAACGCCAGCGCGCCGGAGCCGGCAAACAGGTCCAGTACTCGCAGTCCATCAAATCCGCCCAAAAGCGACCCAAGCGAGCTAAACGCTGCCTCCCGAACACGATCCGAGGTTGGCCTGGTTTTGTCCCCCGCTGGCGTTTGGAGTCGGCGGCCGCCCCATTTTCCCGAAATAACTCTGGTCATGTTCGCTCCAAATAGTCGGCGCGTTCGGACTCTTCAAGCCGGGCCATCGAAGCGGCCAGATCAGCTGGAATCTCACCCGACTCGATGACTGCCAAGGCGGACTCGCGGGCATCGGCGATGATGTCGACGTCGCGAACCACCGACAACAGTCGAAGGCTGGACCGGACTCCGGACTGGCGCGCGCCTAACACATCACCCTCACGGCGAAGTTCGACATCAAGTTTGGAAAGCTCAAACCCATCGGTGCTCGCTGCTACCGCGTCAAGGCGGATGCGGGCGGCACTGCCGGCCTCAGCGCCGGTGACCAGCAGGCACAAGCCCGGATGGGAGCCGCGACCGACTCTGCCGCGCAACTGGTGCAACTGCGAGACGCCGAACCGGTCAGCGTCATAGACGATCATCACGGTGGCATTTGGCACGTCCACGCCCACCTCGACGACTGTGGTCGCCACCAAGACATCAATGTTGCCGGCCGCAAACGCCGCCATCGTTTCGTCTTTCTCCTCGGTCGACATCCGGCCGTGCAGACGCCCCAACCGCAGACCCGCTAACGGGCCAGTGGACAGCGCGTCGGCAAGTTCAACCAAGCCAGTGGTGGGCGAGCGGTTCTCGGTGTCGTCCTGGTCGGCGAACTCGGCTACCTCGTCGCTGGCGGTCTCGCCATCGCCAATTCGCGACACGACCACATACCCTTGCCGGCCGCTCGCCACCTCCTCGCGCACGCGAGTCCAGGCCCGATCCAGCCAACTTGGCTGTTCGGCCAGTGGCACGACCGTCGACTGGATTGGCAGTCGCCCGGCCGGCAGTTCGCGCAACGTCGACACGTCTAAGTCGCCAAAAACCGTCATCGCGATCGTTCGCGGGATTGGCGTCGCAGTCATCACCAATACGTGTGGGCTGTCGCCGCCGGCCGCTGTAGTGCGGTCCGTCAACGCGGCGCGTTGCTCGACACCGAATCGGTGCTGTTCGTCGATCACCACCAGACCAAGTTCAGCGAACTGCACTGTCGGCTCCAACAAAGCATGCGTGCCGATTACGATTCCGGCCTGACCCGAAGCGATATCGAGCAGCGCCGCCTTCTTGCTCTTGGCCGGTGTTGAGCCGGTGAGTAGCCGAACGACGGTCGCGTGTTCGGACCCGCCGAGCATCCCGGCTGAGGCCAAATCGCCGAGAAGCCGCTCGATGCCACGGTGATGCTGCGTGGCGAGCACTTCGGTGGGCGCCAGCAAGACCGCCTGGCCACCGGCGTCGACGACCTGAAGCATCGCCAACAACGCCACGATCGTCTTTCCCGAGCCGACCTCACCTTGCAGAAGTCGGTTCATCGGGTGGGCGGAGGCAAGGTCGCTGCTGAGTTCGTCAAGCACCTCGCGTTGGCCCGCAGTGAGCGTGAACGGCAGTCGCTGTTCGAACTCGGTTCGAATTCCGCCGGTTCTTAGCGCTCTCGGTACGGCCCGGCGCGCCTTTGACGCCAACCGTCGCTTGGCGAACACCGCTTGGACTTCGAAAGCCTCTTCAAACCGCAGGCGCTTTTGCGCCATCACCCAGTCTTTGGTGCTCAACGGGCGATGGATCAGTTCGTATGCCTTAGCGCCGGAGATGAACTTGTGTGATTCGCGGACCGCCGGTGGGATCGGGTCGGCGATCCGGTCCACCACGTCGAGTGCAAGTTGGATGGATCGTTCGATCTCCCACGAAGTCAGCCCGGCGGCCGCCGGATAGATCGGCAGCACCGAACCGCCGCGGCCCAAGTCGGCGAGAGTCTGACCTACGGTAAGTTCTCGCATTTGCGGTGAGGCCAACTGCAACGAACCCTGATAGACCGACACCTCGCCAGAGAGAAGTTGCTGACTGCCAACTGGAGTTTTGGTGACGGCGTACTGGTTGAAAAAGACCGCCTCCATCGTGTCGCGCCCATCCGACAGGGTCACCACGACGCGGAACTTTCGCGGATTGTTCCGAAAGGATAGTTTGCGAACTGCTTGGACGGTCGCCACAAACACGACCACTTGGCCAGGTTCAAGCGAGTCGAAACTGTCCGGATGGTTTAGATCGATATAGCGCCTGGGGAAATGCCGCAACAAGTCACCGACCGTGCGATAGCCGAAGGCTTTTTCCAGTTTCTTGGCCGAATCGCCGATCACCGATGACAGTCGGGTGTCGAAATCAACCACCATCTATTCGACCGCCAAGAACAGCCGATAGGTGTCTTGACCGCCCTCGAGAATCTCGAAGTCGACATGCGGGGTCACCTTGGCGACTAGCTTGCTGACTTCCTCGCAGTCAGCAACGCTGCCGTCACGCCCGACCACCATCGTGACCAGTTCGGCGGTGGCCAAATCAAGTCGCTGCAGCACCTCGAACGCGACCTCGACTTGAGATGAACCCACCACCGCGAAGTCGCCGTTGACCACGCCGAGGACGTCGCCGGCCCGGCAAGGCCCAGCCATGGTGATGCCGTCCTCGCTCGCGATAGTTACGGCGCCGTGGCGAGTTGCGCCGGCGGCGTTGGACATCGCCACCACGACCACGTCAAACGGACGCCCCGGATCGTGTACGGCAAGCGCCGTCAGACCCTGAACCTGAACTGTTGTTGGCAGTACCGCGACGCGCACGCCACGCTTGCGAGCGCCTTCGGCTGCGGCCTCGAACATGGAAATATGGCTGGCCCGGTTAGGTAGGCAGATGATTTCTGCCGCTCCTGATGCTTCGATCGCGGCCGAAACTTCGGCCACACTCAGCGTCTTGTCTGGCCCAAACTCAAGCGCCTGGGCGCCCGAATCATTCGACAACTCTGCTAGGCCGGGGCCGGTAACCGCCGTGAGGATGAGCCGCCCGGCCGGCTCCGCGCTGCGGCCGACGCCTTGTTCGATGAAGTGCGTCACCCGGATATTGAACGGACTGCCGAAGGCGATACCGGCCTCAATGGCTTTGCCGACGTCGTCGACGTGGACGTGGACGTTCCAAAGCCCCTCTCCCCCGACGACGACCAACGAATCGCCCAACGGATCGAGTGCAGCGCGCAGCGACGCAATGTGCTCGTCGTCGGCTCGAAGTAGATACATCACTTCATAGGACGGGCCTTCTTCGTCCAGATCCGCGCCAAGGTCGCGAATCGGAATCGGCACCATCGCTGCCCGAGGACTTGGCAGGCGCCCAGTGAGCGAGTAGGCAACCGAGTCCAGCACGACGACCAGCGCGCGGCCACCAGCATCGACCACGCCGGCTCGCGCAAGCTTGTCCAACTGCGTCGGGGTAAGCGCCAACGCCTCCCGCGCCGCAGTCGCCGCAGCATCGAACACTCGCTTCGGGTCGGACTCAGAAGCTGCCGCCTCGCGCGCCGCTGCCGCGGCAGCCGCCCCGACGGTCAGGATCGTGCCCTCCTGCGGCTTGCCAACTGCCGCATAAGCTGCGGCCGACGCCGACGCCAATGCGTCAGCGATGTCATGCGAGTTGAGTTCATCGGCGCTGAGCCGAAGCGCCCGCAGGCTCCCTCGGACCAATTCAGCCAAGATCGTGCCGCAGTTTCCGCGAGCACCAATCAACAAACCCTCGGCAAAAACCCGCATCGTCTCAAGTGGGTCAGCGTCGAGGTCAAGTTGCTCCAACGCCTCAACGCCAGAAACAAAAGTAAAGTAGGCGTTCGTGCCGGTGTCGCTGTCTGGCACCGGGAACACGTTTAGCGCGTCAATTTCGTCGCGCACGCCAGCCAGCGATTCAAGACACAGTCGCGCCCATTCGCGAAAGCGCACCGAGTCGATCCGTAAGGCCATGGGAAGAGAGTAGCGAGGAGTCGATTTCCAATCACTTAGCCACGTCGGGTATGGTGGAGAGGTTGTATTCACCAAAATCAATCTTCAGGAGTCGAGCTATGGCAGCCGTCTGTGATGTGTGCGGCAAGGGACCGGGCTTTGGCCACAACGTGTCCCACTCGCACCGACGCACCAAGCGTCGTTTCGATCCGAACATCCAGCGCGTCCGCGCCGTCGTTGAAGGCACTCCAAAGCGGGTTAACGTCTGCACCGGTTGCCTCAAGGCCGGCAAGGTTTCGCGCTGAACAGAATCGAAAATTCGTAACAACGGCGGCCCTCGGGCCGCCGTTGTCTATTGTTGACCCTTGTGACCCGTATCCACGCTTTCTCAGATGACTGCCTCGCCGACCTTGATGCCGTTGGTATCGGAAAGGCCATCGCTGCTGGCGAACTGAGCCGTACCGAGGTACTCGAAGCCACTTTGGCCCGAATCGATGCAGTGAATCCAGTCATAAACGGCATCGTCCACGACGATCGAGCACGTGCGGCTGTTCGTGCCGAGGATGAATACCTACCGATCGGCCCGTTTACTGGCGTGCCGAGTCTGATCAAGAACAACACCGCGTTCAAGGGCCTGCCAACCCAGCATGGTTCGGCGGCCGTTCCAGCCGTCGCGGCTTCCAAGAGCGAAGAGTTCACCGACCAGTTCCTGTCAACCGGCGTCAACATCGTCGGCACCAGCACCCTGCCCGCATTCGGCCTGACTGCCTCAACCGAATTCGTGGACCGCGAGCCAACCCGCAACCCGTGGAACCCTAAGTTCTCCGCTGGCGCGTCTTCTGGCGGATCGGCCGCACTCGTTGCCGCGGGCGCGGTGCCGATCGCTCACGGCAATGACGGCGGCGGCTCAATCCGAATCCCGGCCGCATCGTGTGGCTTGGTCGGGTTGAAACCCAGCCGTGACCGGGTCGCCCCCGCGCAAGCTATGCACGGGGCTCCGATCGACATCGTCTCCAACGGCATTCTCAGCCGCTCGGTCCGAGACACCGCAGTGTTCTTGGACGCAGCCGAAAAGTATCGCCCGGTCGCCAAGATGCCCCGAGTTGGCCTCGTTGAGGGCCCAGCAAGTCGCCGCCTGCGGATCGGCTTGGTTGACGAGACGCTTTCGGGCACTCCCCTAGACGACGACACCAAACGCGAACTTGCCGCCGCGGCCGACCTGATCCAAAGCCTCGGTCACGAGGTCGAACCGATACCGATCCCGATAGACCGGGCATTTGAGCAGCAGTTCGTCCAGTACTGGCGGCTTTTGGCTTTCTCGATCAACTATGCCGGACCGCTGACGATCGCTCCTGGCTTCGATCGGCACAAGATCGATCCGTTCACCCACGGCCTGGCAAAGGAGTTCCGGACCTCGTTCTGGCGCACCCCGGCAGCGATCGTGGCCCTACGCAAGTCCGCGACGAAATATGACGGAATATTTAGCCGGTTCGACCTAGTGATGAGCCCGACTCTTGGTCACGTCACCCCCGAGATTGGCTGGCTAGACCCGAGCCTGGACTTCGACGAGGCTTTCGCTCGCCTACTCAAGTACGTCGCCTACACCCCACTGAACAACGCCAGCGGTGGTCCGGCGATCAGCCTGCCACTTGGCCAAGATTCACGCGGGCTGCCACTGGGTATCCACTTCACTGCAAACAGCGGCGAGGAACGAACTCTGCTGGAGTTGGCCTACGAACTTGAGGCCGCTGCTCCGTTCGCCCGGATTCAGGACTGAACTGCGCTCAGGTCCAGTGGCGGTGGCCCGGATCGCCTTCATACGGCGCCCCGGCCACCGTGACACCGCTGCCGGCTGCCACTTTCCCGATCCGGGTCCAGCCCGCTGGCAGCGTCACGTCCGGCGCGAAGGTGGCCACCAGCGCGTAGTCGTCTCCGCCAGTAAGTACGAACGAAAGCGGATCGACCCCACCGAGCGCCCCGGCAACGGTTTCGATCGGTTCGAGCACTTCAAAAAGTGTCGGGTCCAGGTCGATGGCCACGTCGCTTGCTTTGGCGATGTGGGCGGCATCTGCCAACAAGCCGTCACTCACGTCGATCATCGCGGTGGCCCCGGCGGCAGCGGCCGCCGGACCCGCGGCGTACGGCGGTGTGGGGACGCGATGGGCATCCACGGCAGCCTTAGGCGAACGGAAACCGCGACTCAGCGCGCCGTAGCCAGCTGATGCGAGTCCGAGTGTGCCGGCGCAGGCGACTTGGTCGCCGGCTTTTGCCCCCGAACGTTTCACTGGACGTTCCGCATCTCCCAATGCGGTGATGCTGATGATGATCTGTTCAGCCGCGGACATGTCGCCGCCGACAATATGGGCGCCAACCTTGGCGCATTCTGCTTCCATCCCGCTGAGCAAATCCTTAACCCAGTCGACCGGCAGATCGCCAGGCGCGGCGAACCCGACAACAAGAGCAGTCGCCACCCCGCCCATCGCATTTATGTCAGAAAGGTTGACCGCGACCGCCTTCCGGCCGATGTCGGTGGCGGTGGACCAGTCGCGGCGAAAGTGTCGGCCCTCAATCAACAGGTCGGTCGCTATCACGAAGGTGCCGTCTGCGGTGGCAAGGTGAGCGGCGTCGTCGCCAGGTCCGATCAAGACGTAGTCGCTAGCGCCAAGTTTTTCGGTAACCAACTTGATCAGGCCGAACTCGCCGAGTTCTGAAATCGTTTGTCCGCTCACTTCGCCATTCTCGCAGCCGCTCAGGCCGAGCAGGCGTTTCTGCGGTAGCGTGTCACCGCCATATGAAAGGACTCCCAAAATGGCTATTCACGCTTACATCCTCGTGCAAACTGAAGTCGGCAAAGCCGCTGAGGTCGCGACGCAGATTGCTCAAATCGACGGAGTGGAACTCTCCGAAGACGTCACCGGGCCGTACGACGTGATCGTGCGCGCGCAGGGAACTTCGGTTGATGAACTCGGCTCGCTAGTAGTTTCGCAGATTCAGAAAGTGCCGGGCATTACTCGCACGTTGACGTGCCCGGTCGTACGGATCTAACGAAGGCCAGTCGGGCGCGCCAACGCCGCCTGAATCAACCGATCGATCAACTCGGCGTATTCGACCCCTGAAGCCTGCCAGAGCTTGGGGAACATCGAGAACGGCGTGAAGCCAGGCATCGTGTTGATCTCGTTGATCACTAGGCCGCCGTCGACACTGTCGGTTAGGAAGAAGTCGACCCGCGCCAAACCTTCACAACCGATCGCGTCGAAAGCTTGGAGCGCGTAATCGCGAATCCGCTGACGTACCGTTTCACTAATTTCAGCCGGCACCACGTTCGTGCTGGTGCCATCTAGATATTTGGCCTCAAAATCGTAGTATTCGTGGCTCGTGTCGGCGGCGACAACAATCTCGCCGACTTCGCTGGCCATTGGCATCCCGCGCTCGTCTTGAATGACCGCGCATTCGACTTCGCGCTTTTGGTGAGCTGCCGACTCGACGATGACTTTCGGGTCGAACTCACGCGCCGTCATGACCGCCGCGGTTAGTTCGTCCCAGGAGTGAACGGGGGTGACGCCCGAACTCGACCCGGCGCGAGCGGGCTTGACGAAGACTGGCAAGCCGAGCGCATGAATCCTGGCCTCGACCCGGTCTCGTTTTGCATCCCATTCCCAGGCCTGAATGGTGACGTATGGCAACTGTGGCAGGCCGGCGGCCGAAAACACCGTCTTGGTGAAAGGCTTGTCCATTCCAACCGAACTCGCGAGCACGCCAGCGCCGACATACCTCACCCCAGCCATCTCCAGCAGGCCTTGGATGGTGCCGTCTTCGCCCCAAGGGCCGTGCAGTAGCGGGAAAACTACGTCTAGGTCACCGATCCGGTCCCACGAAAAGTCCGGGAAGTCTTCGCGCACTTGAGGCAAAGTGCCGGGCGCGAGCTCGCCGAAGTTCGCGTCCTCTTGAACCCAACGGCCGCCGGTGGTGATGCCGATTGGAACTACGTCATATCGCTCAGGGTCGATCGCGGCAAGCACCTCCCTGGCGGTCAGGCAGGAGACTCCGTGTTCGCTGGATTGGCCGCCGAAGATGACGGCAAGAGTAGTGCGCATCGCCCCCGAGCCTACCGGCCTGCGAGCATGGAACTATGCAGGCTGAAACGTTCGCGGTCACCGCAGGTCGACCGCCAAAGGCTCCCGGCGAGCCGTTGAACTCCCCCATCGTCTTGGCTAGCGCGTTCGTCGCCGGCGGTGAGCACGAATATGGCCGCTTCTCCAACCCGGCATTTGAGTCCCTTGAGTCCGCTATCGGTGCACTCGAAGGCGGCTCGGCGCTAGCTTTTTCCTCCGGAGTAGCCGCGGCGGCCGCAGTACTAGATCAGGCGCCAGCCGGTTCCACGATCGTTCTGCCGCGCCACGGCTACAACGGCACGACCGACTTGGTTCGCTCGGGGCCGTGGGAGTTTCGGTTAATCGACCCATCCGACACCCAAGCGTCAATTGAGGCGTTCGCTGGCGCGTCGTTGGTGTGGCTGGAATCGCCCACCAACCCGGCGATGGAGGTCGGCGACCTGTCAGTTTTGGTGCCGGCGGCCAAAGCTGCCGGCGCGCTCGTCGTCGTGGACAACACTTTCCGCACGCCACTGCGTGAACGCCCCCTGGAGTACGGCGCCGATGTGGTCGTCCATTCGGTATCGAAACTTCTCGCCGGTCACAGCGACCTGATCCTCGGCGCAGTGGTTACCCAAGACGAAGAACTACACGAGGCCGTTGGGTTGTATCGCAGCCAGCGTGGCGCACTTCCGGGAGCTTTGGAGTGCTTCCTCGCGGTTCGTGGAATCCGAACTCTTGCGGTGCGGCTAGACAAAGCCGAAGCGAACGCGCTCGAACTGAGCAAACGACTGGCGCAACACCCGGCAGTTGCCGAAGTCCGCTATCCGGGCTTTGGCACGATGATCGCGTTCATCCTGCCTGATGCCGGTCATGCCCAGGCCACGACCGAGGCCAGTGGGTTGATTACCTGCGCGACCAGTCTTGGCGGCGTCGAATCAACGTGGGAACGACGCCGTCGCCACCAGCTCGAAGCCGAAACGATTCCCGCTGGCCTAATCCGATTGAGTGTCGGCATCGAAGCCGTCGAAGACCTCTGGGCCGATATCGAGTCCGCGTTGACCCGTTGAGTTAGTGGGTTTCGGGTTTGGTCGATCGGCCGAGCAGCGCGTTGACGAGTTCGGTGGGAGTCATTTCGCCGTCGACGAGGGCACGAACGTGATCGGTAATGGGCATGTCAACGTTGTGCATATGGGCGAGTTCGGCCACTGAGGTACACGACTTCACGCCCTCAGCGACTTGGCGGGTTTGCGCCATGATCTCCTCGACGGTCAACCCGCGACCCAACTTCTCACCGAACGTGCGGTTACGCGACAACGGCGAGGAGCAGGTTGCCACTAGATCACCGAGGCCTGCAAGACCCATGAAAGTCATCGGATCGGCGCCCATGTTGACCCCGAGGCGGACCGTCTCGGCCAAACCTCGGGTAATCACCGACGCCTTCGTGTTATCGCCGTAGCCGAGGCCGTCACAAACTCCGACCGCCAAACCGATGATGTTCTTGACCGTTCCGCTGAGTTCGCACCCGACGACGTCGGTGTTCGTGTAGGGCCTGAAGAACTGGGTGTGGCACAACTGCTGCAACCGAAGCGCCACGGACTCATCGGCACACGAAACCACGCTGGCGGCCGGTTCACGTCGGGCGATCTCCTTGGCCAAGTTCGGGCCGCTGATCACCGCGATGCGTTCGGGACCGGCACCGGTCAGTTCGGCGATCACCTGACTCATTCGCAGGTGTGTGCCCAATTCGACGCCCTTCATCAAACTGACCATCACCGCATCGGAACGAATATGAGAGCCCCAGTCGTTCAGGTTTTGGCGCAGGGTCTGCGACGGTACCGCCAACACGACCACGTCTGCGGCCGCGAGCGCCTCGGCCGGGTCGGACGTGGCGTGGATGTTCTTCGGTAGTTCGATTCCCGGCAGATAGTCGGTGTTCTCGTGCAGTTCGTTGATGTTCTTACAGGTTTCCTCGCGCCGACCCCACAGTTTCACCTCGTTGCCAGCGTCAGCCAACACGATTGCAAACGCCGTCCCCCAGGAACCGGCGCCCATCACTGCGGTGGTCGTCATCTCAGTTCTCCTCAAGGTTTGTGTTCGGCGTATCCAAAGTGTGCACGTCAATCGGCGGAGTTGCTGGCAGTTCACCACGAATCTGCGCCTGAAGCTCGGTGATCGCAGCCATCAAGACCGCAGTTTTTGCTAGCAACTGGTCCTCGGTCGGGTTGGCACCCAAGTCAGTCAGGTCGATCGGGTCACCCACCCAAATGTGAATTGTCTTGCGCGGAAACGGATGAAATCCCTTTTTATACGGCCAGATGATGTCTTGGGCGCCCCACTGGGCGACCGGAAATAGCGGCTTGCCGGTCTCGTGGGCGATCCGCACGGCCCCGGTTCGACCAGTCATCGGCCAACAAGCTGGGTCGCGAGTCATCGTGCCCTCGGGGTAGACGATCACTACCTGCCCGGCGTCAACGGCCGCAATTGCATCGCGCAGCGAATCGCTGGCCGAGTCCGTGCCGCGATGCACGGGGATCTGGCGGGCCTTTCGCAACACCCACCCAACTATCGGAACCTCCAACAGCGAGTCCTTAAACAAAAAGCGAGGCGGAACCCCCTGATCGGTGGCCCAGAAGCCGAGCAGAAACGGGTCAATGTATGACAAGTGATTTGCGGCGATGACGTAGCCGCCGGCTGGAGGCAGTTTCGCGATCCCGCGCCGATCTCGTTTGGTCGCCGCCGTGAAGATCGGCCACAGGAGCGCAACAACCACCCACACCATTGGTGGAAATGGTCGAGCTTTGGACATGACTCGACCCTAGTACCTCGCCGGCCAAATGCCGCCGAAGTACTAGGGCCGTGAGACTCGTGTCAGCTAGTGACCGGCTTGAAGGCCGGCCGGGTTGCCTCGTAGGCGTCGATCTGATCGGCATGACCGAGGGTGATGCCGATGTCATCGAGCCCTTCGAGCAACCGCCAGCGGGTGTAGTCGTCGATCTGGAACGGCTCGGAAATTTCACCGGCGGTAATCGTCCGAGTTTCCAAGTCAATCGAGATTTCCGCGCCCGGGTTCGCGTCGAGGTAGTCCCAAAGCGCCTCGACAACCGTCTCCTCGACCTGAGCGGCTAGCAGTCCGGCCTTGCCGGAGTTACCACGGAAGATGTCGGCGAACCGGGCGCTGATTACTACCTTGAAGCCGTAGTTCTGCAGCGCCCAGACGGCGTGCTCACGCGAAGAGCCGGTACCGAAGTCCGGGCCAGCGACCAGAACGGTCGCATTCTTGTAGGCGTCTTGGTTGAGCACGAACTCCGGATCATTTCGCCAAGCCGCGAACAGGCCATCTTCGAACCCGGTGCGGGTCACTCGCTTGAGGTAGACCGCCGGGATGATCTGGTCGGTGTCAACGTTGCTGCGACGCAGTGGCGCGCCGATTCCGGTGTGTGAACTGAACTTGTCCATTATCGGGTCCTCACAGATCTGCCGGCGAGGCCAAGTGGCCTGTCACGGCGGTGGCAATGGCGACGTCGGGCGAGACTAGGTGAGTACGTCCACCCTTGCCCTGGCGTCCTTCGAAGTTGCGGTTTGAGGTCGAGGCACTGCGCTCGCCTGGCGCCAACTGATCGGGGTTCATCCCCAAGCACATGGAGCAGCCTGCGCCGCGCCATTCAGCACCGGCGGCGGTAAACACTTTGTCGAGGCCTTCTGCTTCGGCCTGTAGACGCACCCGAACCGAGCCTGGTACGACCAGCAGTCGAGTGCCTTCGGCCACTTGATGACCTTCAAGAAGTTCAGCAGCGCGGCGAAGGTCGCTGATCCGTCCGTTTGTGCACGAACCGACGAACACGGTGTCGACCTTGATGTCGCGCATCGGCGTGCCACCGGTCAATCCCATGTATTCGAGGGCACGCTCAGCGGCGATGCGCTCGTTCTCGTCCTCAAAATCGGCCGGAACCGGCACGTTACCTGACAGCGCGACACCCTGGCCGGGGTTCGTTCCCCAAGTGACCCACGGGGTGACCTTGGTGGCGTCGATCGTGATGACTTTGTCGAACACCGCGTCGTCGTCGGTGACTAGGCTCTGCCAGTAGGCAACGGCTGCGTCCCAGTCGGCGCCGGTCGGCGCGTGCGGGCGGCCTTCGATGTAATCAAAGGTGGTCTGATCTGGCGCGATCAGCCCGGCCTTGGCGCCCCATTCGATGCTCATATTGCAGATGGTCATCCGCTCTTCCATCGAGAGCGCGCGAATGGCATCACCGCGGTATTCCACGACGTAGCCCTGGCCGCCACCAGTGGTCTCTTGGGTAATCAGCGCGAGGATCAAGTCCTTGGCGGTCGAACCGGCAGGAAGGTCGCCGATGACCTCAACAGCCATCATCTTTGGCTTGGCTTGGGGCAGCGTCTGGGTGGCGAGGACATGCTCTACCTCGCTGGTGCCGATGCCGAACGCCAACGCGCCGAATGCTCCGTGCGTCGAGGTGTGCGAGTCGCCACAAACGACTGTCATGCCCGGCTGGGTCAGGCCCAACTGGGGGCCGACGACGTGCACGATGCCCTGCTCGATGTTGCCCATCGGGTAGAGCCGCACGCCAAATTCCTCGGCGTTTCGGCGAAGCGTCTCGACCTGGGTGCGCGAGACCGGGTCAGCGATCGGCTTGTCCAGATCGGTGGTCGGAATGTTGTGATCTTCGGTTGCCAAGGTCAAGTCAGTGCGGCGAACCTTGCGCCCGGCGAGGCGCAGGCCGTCGAAAGCCTGCGGACTGGTGACCTCATGCAAAAGGTGCAGGTCAATGAACAGCAGATCGGGTTCTCCGACCGCGGAACGGACGACGTGATCGTCCCAAATCTTCTCGGCGAGGGTCTTGCCCATGATTTTCTCGATTCTGAAGGGTTGCGTCTCACAATGCGATACGGCAGTATCAAGACATGGACAACTCTAGCGGAGTCGGCGTTCTAGATAAAGCCGCACTTGTACTCGCGGCTCTAGAACCGGGCCCAGCAACGCTGGCCGGACTAGTCACTGCCACCGGACTTGCCCGGCCAACGGCACACCGACTGGCCGTTGCCCTCGAACACCACCGGCTAGTCGCGCGAGATATGCAAGGACGGTTCGTGCTGGGACCTCGACTTACTGAGTTGGCTGCCGCCGCTGGCGAAGATCGCCTCCTAGCCGCCGCCGGCCCTGTCCTAGCGCGGTTGCGCGACATCACCGGGGAGTCCGCCCAGTTGTTCCGCCGCCAAGGCGACCACCGAATCTGTGTTGCCGCCGCCGACCGACCGACCGGCCTGCGCGACTCGATCCCGGTCGGCAGCCAACTGACCATGGCTGGCGGCTCGGCGGCCCAAGTCCTGCTCGGCTGGGAAGATCCAGAACGGATGAACAAGGGCCTAATGAAAGCCAACTTCTCGGCCGCAGAACTAGCCGCGGTCAGAAAACGTGGCTGGGCGCAAAGCGTCGGTGAACGCGAATCGGGCGTCGGCTCGGTTTCGGCGCCAGTGCGCTCCCCCAGCGGGAAAGTCGTCGCCGCCGTTTCGGTTTCTGGCCCGCTTGAACGCCTCACCCGCCAGCCCGGTCGGATGCACGCGCCGGCAGTCGTTGCCGCAGCCGAGCGACTCTCCCAGACCCTGCGCCGCTGACCAGTTGGCGAGTTTCTCACTCAGAACAAAGAGTCCTGCTCCAATGCGAGTAGGAACTGTTTACGTTCGAGACCGCCCGAATATCCCGTCAGTGAACCGTCAGCACCAATAACTCGGTGGCAGGGCACCACGATTGGAATCGGATTAGCACCATTGGCCGCGCCGACCGCTCGAGAGATCCCCGGCGCGTAACCCAAATCCGCGGCAACCTCACCGTAAGTTCTGGTTTGGCCAAACGGAATCGTCCGCAGGTAGGACCAGACCTTGCTTTGGAACTCGGTCCCGTCCAGAGCCACCGGCAGCTCAAATTCCTGACGCTCGCCGGCGAAGTACTCCCCCAATTGCTGCTCAACCTCGTCAAGCAGTCGATCGGCGGAACGGTCACCCACCACTTCGGCAGCAAACTCGATCCTTGTCAGCAGACCAGAATCCACGTGAATCCGAAGTCCGCCCAGCGGCGAATCCAGCCAACGAGTTTTCATGCGATCCTCCACGCAAATTGAGTCGCCATCACGACACCTATCTTTGCCGAAGGCTACAACGTGACCCCGCTAGGTTGAACCAATGAAACCCCAGTCGCGCATTGGCCTGTTGCAGGTTTGTGTTGCTGCCGTGCTCTGGGGAACCAGCGGGCTGGTCATGACGACCCTGCACGACCGCGACGGTCTCGGCGCCATGACCGTTGGCGCTTGGCGGATGGTGTTGGCGGCCGCCGCATTGCTGATTTTCGTCGCCGTCACTGGCCGACTGGGGTCGGTTCGCCAGACGATGCATAACCACCCGACGCTGACGGTCGTCATTGGTGCGGGCACCGCCCTTCATCAAGGCCTGTATTTCTCGTCGGTGCTGATGGTTGGCGTCAGCGTGTCGACCGTGGTCGCGCTCGGCTTGGCCCCAGTCTTGGCCGCCACCGCTGAACACCTATTAGCGAGAACCAGACCCAGCATCCGCGACGTTGGCGTTCTAGCTGCCGCCCTCGCGGGCCTGATCCTGATCAGCCTCAACGCCGACCACGGCGCTCCGGCGCCGCTGGACCGGCCCGGCTTAGGCGTTGCCTTGGCCATCGCTGCCGGGTTCGTCTACGCCACCACCACTGTGTTGGGGCACACCATGGCGAAACAAGTTGAACCAGTCGCGCTGACTACCGCAACAACTTGCGTCGGCGCGCTGACCTTGGCGCCGTTCCTTGCCGTGGCGCTAGCGGCCGGCGAGCCAGCTATCGGTCTTTCGACCGGATCGCTAGCACTGCTGTTCTACCTCGGCACCGCCACGATGGCACTTTCTTATGGCCTGCTTTATGCGGGGCTACGCACCACTCCTGGCTCGGCCGCGACCATTGCCACCTTGCTGGAGCCAATCGCCGCCGGCGCATTGGCCGCGCTGCTACTAGGCGAGCGCCTTGGTCCAGCTGGCATCGTTGGCGCCGTGTTGATTCTGGCTGCAGTGGTCGCGCTGCGACCAGAACCGCAGCCACCGGTAGCGAACTAGTTGACTGTTTTTGTAAGCCAACGATCCGAACTGACCGGCTACCGGGCATGCTTGGCTTATGGAGTCGATGAACCGCGTCCAGCGGGCCGCAGATCTAGCGCTCGGCGCAGCGCTAACTGCCGCACCCACCGCTGGGCGGGTAGCCAAAGTGGCCTTCGCCCCAGCAGTTATTACCTGGCGACTCGTTCGACGTCCACCACTGGTTCCCGAACAGTTCACCCTAGCCACGATTGCCGATCGTTGGGAAGCGCGCGGGCGGGTCGCTCGCGAACTCCAGATCGATCAGGGAATCGACAAAACGATCGAAGTTTTTGACCTGCTCGTGCCGGCGCTGACCACTGCGGCAGTAGATCGCATCGGCCTGGTTGACCTAATCGGCCGCGTCGTCACCACTGAAACCGTCGACGCGGCGATCGCGCAAATCGATATCCCAGCAGTAATCGGGCAGGTGCTAACCCCGGCGACGATCGATGCGGCACTGAGCGGGCTAGACCCAGTCGCGCTGACTGAGCGGTATCTGGACCCAGTCGTCGTCGAAAAGTTGGTCGCCCTCGCGCTGCCTCCACTACTTACTTCCGTCTTGGAACAACTGGACTTGACTGAGATTGTGCGCCAGAACGTCGACCTGCTGGCCCTGTCAAATGATGTGGTCGAACAACTCGATCTGGCTGGCATCACCAATGAAGTGATCGACGAAATCGATCTGCCAAGCATCATCCGTGAATCAACTTCCGGGGTTGCCACCGAAGTGGTGCGCGGCACTCGGGCTTCGGCCGCCTCGGCCGATGAAGCGATCGCTAGTTTCTTCGGCAGAAAGCAACGTGACTAATGGCCGCGGAACGAACGGTTAGCGATCTGCAGGGCAAGACCGCTGGGGTGGCTACCCGAACGATGGCGGGCGCCGTTGACTATGCCTTTATCTGGTCCATCGTTGGCTTGTCCTATTTGGGGCTGGCCATCTTAGGTTTTTTGATCAACCCACGGCGGTTCACTTGGCCAGACGTGCCGATCGGGTGGTTCCTGCTCGCCGGGTTCGTCTTAATGTTTTTCTATCTGTGGCTGTCTTGGGCCACTCGCGGCAAAACCTTTGGCTCGATGGTGCTGGGTACTCGGGTGGTTTCACTCGACGGCGACCGACTCGACTTCATCCGTGCCGGATTGCGCGCCGGATTCGTTACCGTTTTCCCAATCGGACTGTTCACCTGCGCGATTACGCCCGGTTCGCGGTCGATCCACGACATCCCACTCGCGACCAAGGTCATCTATCACTACAAGGTGGACCAACTCAGCGATGATCCCAACCCCGTTCAGGAACGTGAATGAACTTGCGGTTGACCCTTTGCGCGGTGCTGCTGGTCACCGGGTGCGCCACCACCCCATTGCCACAAACTTCGCCGAACACCTCTCCTAGCTCCACGCCCAGCCAGTCCGAGACGAACACGACGAAACCTTTGACGACGGTCTCGACCGCTTCGGCAAAACCGCCAAAAGCCGAATCAACTGCTCGGCGAAAACTTAGCGAATTAACTGTGACGAACCGACCCAAACCGGTTTCGGACTATTCGCGCCGTGAGTTCGGCTCCAGTTGGCGAGACACCGACGGCAACGGCTGCAACCAACGCGACGACGTGCTCCTGCGAGATGCGGTTGCCGGCTCGACCAAGGTGCAGCGACAAGGGGCGTGCGACCACGACGTTTTGGCCGGCACTTGGATTGATCCTTATAACGGCCAGACCCTCAGCTTTGATGATCTGAAGAACCTGAGCCAGGCCCAAGGTATTCAGATCGACCACGTCGTCCCCCTCGCTGAAGCTTGGTCTTCGGGGGCGGCAGCATGGCCGCGGGAACGAAGGATTCAATTCGCGAACGACTTGTCGGTCTTGCGCGCTGCCGGTGGCCGAACGAACGCCTCCAAAGGCGCCTCAGATCCAGCCGCCTGGCGACCTAAAAAGGCCTACCAGTGCGGCTACGCCATGAAGTGGATCGAGATCAAGCACCGCTGGGAACTGACCGTCGACCGCAGCGAAGTGGCCGCACTAGAGTCCATGCTCGATACCTGCATCACAAAGGCTCCCTGATCTCTAAGCGAGATCAGGGAGCCTTTGCGAACTGGTAGCCCCGACGGGATTCGAACCCGCGCTACCGCCTTGAGAGGGCGACGTGCTAGGCCGCTACACAACGGGGCCAGCGCAGAGAAACGCTATCAGACTTTGCCTGATTCGTTCTCGCTGGGGTACTAGGACTCGAACCTAGAATGGCGGTACCAGAAACCGCTGTGTTGCCAATTACACCATACCCCAAGGGGTATCAAATCGCTGCCGCTTGGCAGCTCTCCGAACCAAGGGATCACTTTACCGGACTCGCGCCGCAGTGCCCAAACCGGGGTTTGGGCACTGCGGCGATAGCGTCCCGAAAGTTAGCCGTCAGCTAACCGCGTCAAGCCTCGCGAGGGATGTATCGCGGCCAAGCAACTCCATCGACTCGAACAACGGCGGCGAAATGCGCCTTCCAGTCACTGCTACTCGCACCGGCCCAAACGCCAGCCGCGGCTTGAGTCCGCGCTCCTCGATCAACGCCTGGCGCAGCGCAGCCTCGATCGCGTCGGTGGTCCAGTCGCTCAACTCGGCCAGCGCAGCGCGCGACGCAGCGACAACCTCGCGCCCGTCGTCGTTCAGCAGTTTTGCCGCGTCGGCCTCATCTACTTCAAAATCCTCACCGGCAAACAGGAAGCCAAGCATCTGCGACGCCTCGGTCATCAGGTTGCTGCGCTCCTGCACCAGCGGGGCCGCCTTAGCCACCAGTTCGGTGTCGACCCCAGCAGGCAGATAAGGCAGCAACCGGTCTACGAACTCAGCGGGCGAAAGCAGCCGCACGTGATCGCCGTTGATCGCTTCGCACTTTTTGATGTCAAAGCGCGCCGGATTCGGGTTGACTCGCTCAACCTCGAATGCCGCCGTCATCTCGGCCATCGAGAAAATGTCGCGGTCCTCGGCAATCGACCAGCCCAGCAACGCCAGATAGTTCAACAAGCCTTCGGGCAAGAATCCTTGGTCGCGGTAGCCGAGCAGGTTCGACTCCGGGTCGCGCTTGGAGAGTTTCTTGTTGCCCGAACCCATCACATAAGGCAAGTGCCCGAACCGCGGCGTGAAACCGCTACCAACACCGATTTCGGCGAACGCCTCATACAACGCCATCTGGCGCGGAGTCGAACTTAAAATGTCCTCGCCGCGCAGCACATGGGTGATCCCCATCAGGGCGTCATCGGTCGGGTTCGTCAGCGTGTAAAGCGGCTGACCGTTGGCTCGTACGATCACGAAATCTTGGACGTTCTCGGCGCCGAAGGTGATCGGGCCGCGAACCAGATCGTCGAACTTCCAATCCTTCGCCGGCATCTTGAACCGGATCACCGGCTCGCGGCCCTCAGCCTCAAACGCCGCCTGCTGCTCTGGGGTCAGGTCGCGGTGCAGTCCGTCATAGCCGCTCGGGCGACCGGCCGCCCTGGCCTCATCGCGGCGCTGCTCCAATTCCTCGGCCGAGTCATATGCCTTGTATGCGAAACCTGCATCCAGCAGTTTTTGGGCGACGTCGGCATAAATGTCCATCCGCTCGCTCTGACGGTAAGGACCGTTCGGGCCGCCGACTTCGACGCCCTCGTCCCAATCGAGGTTGAGCCAACGCATCACATCGATCAGCAGGTCGTAGGACTCTTGGCTGTCGCGACTGGCGTCGGTGTCCTCAATCCGGAACACGAACCGGCCGCCGTTATGACGAGCGAACGCCCAACTGAACAGTGCCGTGCGCGCCATTCCCACGTGCGGGTTTCCGGTCGGCGACGGGCAGAACCGGGCGACCACATCGGCGCCAGTTGCCTCAGTCCAACGGGTTTCACTCATCTTCAACCACCGAGTTCGTCAAGGTGCCCAAACCGTCGATCGAGACGGAAACTTGGTCACCGGGTTGCATTGGGCCGACCCCTTCTGGGGTGCCCGTCAAAATCACGTCGCCAGGCAGCAGCGTCATAAAACTGGAAACGAACTGCACAATCTGCGACACGTCAAAGACCATGTCGGACGTGCGACCGTCCTGCTTGGTTTCACCGTTAAGTGTCGTCTGGATTCGCACATCGGCCGGATCAAAGTCCGTCTCAATCCAGGGGCCGAGTGGGCAGAACGTGTCAAAACCCTTCGCCCGAGTCCACTGGCCGTCGCGCGCCTGCAAATCGCGGGCGCTGACGTCGTTGGCGATCGTGTAGCCGTATATCACCTTCGGCACATCGCTGGCTTCAACGTTTCGACAAATCCGGCCGATCACCACCGCGAGTTCGCCCTCGAAGTGGACCTCGTTGGACGCGGCCGGGTAGAAGATCGGTTCGCCCGGGCCAATCACCGAAGTGTTCGGTTTGAGGAAAATGAGCGGCTCGGTCGGCACTTCAGTGCCCATCTCGGCGGCATGGCCGGCGAAGTTCTTGCCCACGCCGATGACTTTGCTGCGCGGGATCACCGGCGTCAGCAGGCGCACACTGGCCAACTCAAGTTTCTCGCCAGTCAACTCCAGCGGCGAGTACAACGGATCGCCCTTGATGGGCGCAATGATCGGGGTGTCGCCATCTTGACCAACGACCCCGAAGCGGGGGTCGTCGTCGCCGGCGAATCGGGCAACGCGCATACCCGTCAGCCTACCGAGCGTCGCCGATTCGACGCGGTCGCCCGGCGTTCAGGCCGAACCGTAGCGACGCTGGCGGGTCGCATACTCCTCAATTGCGGCCCAAAGCGCTCGCCGGTCCACGTCAGGCCAAGCAATGTCGCTGAACACCAACTCGGCATAGGCCGACTGCCACGGCAGGAAATTGCTGGTGCGGTGCTCCCCCGAAGTGCGCCAAAACAAGTCCACGTCAGGCATCCAAGGTTCATCGAGGTATTTGGCGAAAGTCGCCTCGGTGATCTTGTCCGGATTCACTCGACCGGCCTGCACATCGCGCGCCAAAGCTGCGGCCGCGTCAGCGATCTCGGCGCGGCCGCCGTAGTTGACGCACATCGTCAACGTGCAAACCGTGTTGTTCTTGGTGAGCTCTTCGGCCACTTCAAGTTCACGGATAACACTCCGCCAAAGTCGCGGGCGCCGGCCGGCCCAGCGCACCCGCACCCCCAGCTCGTGCATCTCGTCGCGGCGCCGGCGGATCACGTCGCGATTGAAGCCCATCAAGAACTTGACCTCTTCGGGCGACCGCTTCCAGTTCTCGGTGCTGAAGGCGTAGGCGCTGATCGCCTTGACCCCCACCTCGATCGCGCCCTCGACCACGTCAAACAGGGCGGCCTCGCCCGCCTTGTGCCCTTCGGTGCGCGGCAGCCCCCGCTCCTTGGCCCAACGACCGTTGCCGTCCATCACGATCGCCACGTGCTGCGGCACCTGCTCGGGCGGAAGGACGGGAGGCTTGGCGCCGGACGGGTGCGGAAAGGGATAACGAGTCATCAGCGGTCCACGTGAGCTAGGGAGCGCAATCCGCGCTCAAGGTGCCAAAGGAGATAGTTCGCGACAATTGTGCTGGCTTCGCGGCCGCAGCGATCATCGGCGGCGGCAACGGTTGCCCAGTCGCCGGCCAACAACCCAGCAAGCAGTTCGACTGTGCCGGTAGCTGGCACCGACGAGCCAGGCACTCGGCAGTCGTCGCACAGCATCCCGCCCGAACCGGCATGGAAGTAGCGGTTCGGCCCGGCCAGACCGCAGCGTGCACACGCATCGAACGACGGCGCATAGCCAGCGATCGCGAGCGACCGCAACTGAAACGAATCGAGCAAAATCCCCGGGCTCTGCCGCTGCTCAGTCAACGCCCGCAGCGCCCCAACAAGAAGGTGATACTGCGGAACTGATGGTTCGGCCGTGTCCGCCACGAGTCGCTCTGCCGTCTCGAGCATCACCGTGCCCGCGGTGTACGCGCCATAGTCCGCTCCTATGTGCAACGCGAACGGGTCGATCGTTTCGACCTGGGCAACGATGTCCAAGTTCCGACCCTCAGCGAACTGCACATCAATATGCATAAACGGTTCCAGCCGGGCGCCGTAACGACTCGAAGTTTTGCGCACGCCTCGACCAACCGCCCGCACCACGCCCCGACCCCGGGTCAGCATCGTGATAATCCGGTCAGCCTCACCGAGCTTTTGGGTGCGCAGCACTACTGCCGAGTCGCGATAAGTGCCCACCCGCCCATTCTGCCCCAGTAGCCCCTGCTTCTTCGCTCCACTTGGCGCGCGCCGGTGTCGGATTCCCCTGTTAGCCGGGGAAACCGTCACTGATCGTGGGAAGTTTCCCTCAAGGGGTGACAGTTTCCCCGGTTAACCGGGGAAACTGTCACCCGAAGTCGACGCCCTGGGCGAGGGGGAGGTCGGTGGAGTAGTTGATGGTGTTGGTGGCTCGGCGCATGTAGTTGCGCCAGGCGTCCGAACCTGATTCGCGGCCGCCGCCGGTATCCTTTTCGCCGCCGAAGGCGCCACCGATTTCGGCGCCGGAGGTGCCGATGTTCACGTTCGCGATTCCACAATCAGAGCCGGTCACCGAGACGAAAAGTTCAGCCTCGCGGACGTTCATGGTGAAGATCGCGCTCGATAAGCCTTGAGCGACCGCATTGTGCAGGGAAATGGCGTCCGCGAAATCGCGGTAGGTCAAGACGTAGAGGATCGGACCGAACGTCTCGGTTCGGACGATCGGACTCTGCTCACCCATTTCCACAATTGCCGGGCGAACGTAATGCCCACCAGCGACCGCATCAACCCCGACTCCCCCGGTCAGCACCGTCCCGCCCTCGGCCTTTGCTTGCGCGATGGCGGCCACAAATGCTGCTGCGGCGGCCTCATCGATTAGCGGCCCCACCAGCGTTTGCGGCTCCAGTGGCGAACCAATCGTGAGGGTCGCGTAAGCGGCAACCAAACCCGCCAACAACTCGTCCTTGATTGACTCGTGGACGATCACCCGACGCATTGACGTACACCGCTGGCCGGCGGTGCCGACCGCTGAGAAAACGATGCCTCGAACCGCGAGTTCCAAGTCGGCGCTCTCTGCAACGATGGCCGCGTTGTTGCCACCCAACTCCAACAAACTCCGGCCCAGCCTCGCGGCGACTCGAGGCGCCACCTGCTTGCCCATCCGGGTCGAACCGGTAGCCGAAACTAGCGCAACTCGAGCATCGTCGACGAGCGCCTCACCAACTTCGCGATCACCGACCACCACCTGCGAAAGCCCCGCCGGAGCACCCGTCCGGCGGGCGGCCTCCAAGGCAAGCGCCTGACATGCAAGCGCAGTCAAGACTGTCTTCTCCGACGGCTTCCACACGACCGCGTCACCGCAAACAAACGCCAAAGCCGCGTTCCACGACCAGACCGCAACCGGGAAGTTGAACGCACTGATCACCGCAACCACCCCGAGGGGATGCCACTGCTCCATCATCCGGTGGCCCGGACGTTCACTGGCGATCGTTAACCCATGAAGTTGACGCGACAACCCGACCGCAAGGTCACAAATGTCGATCATCTCTTGGACTTCGCCCAGACCCTCGGAGGCGATCTTGCCCGCTTCGATCGACACCAGCGCACCCAAGTCCGCCTTGTGCTCGCGCAACAGTTCGCCCAGTTCACGCACGAACTGGCCGCGCACCGGCGCTGGAACTTGACGCCACGTTTCGAAAGCGTGCTGGGCTCGGCCAACCTTCTCGCCAACCGACTTAGCGTCGTCGGGCACAAGGTGACCTAAAACCGTGCCGTCAATTGGGGTCTGACAACGGATTCGCCCGTCATCAACGAGAGGCAATTCGTCCCCCAAGCGTTCGAAAATGGCGGCCACCTGCGCTGAAATACTCATGAATCGACCTTTCCGTAGGTGTCGAAGAGCTGGCCTGAGCGGGTCGAAAGCAAGTCGGCAAGGCGAATGTCCTCCTGGCGCACAAACCCGGTCGCCTGCAAAACGCCCGCCGCCACCAACTCGACCACCGAAACCGCACTCGCGGCCGTAGTCCAACTGATTGCCCGCCAGCGTCGCCCACCAATCTCGATCGGCAGATAAGCCCGGACATGGTTGTGCCGAAATGGTTGCCCATCGAAAATGCCCTCGACTGCCGCATGCAAGTAGACGACGTCATCGTTGACCGGCGGCTTGGCGTCTACCAACATGCGACCAACAAGTTCGCGTTCTTCACGCAAGTTCAGTTCGTCGAAAAGGAAATGCATTTGGCGAAAATGCCCCGGATAACGAAGGGTTTTGTAATCGAGTCGCTGCACTCGACCTTCGTAGCTTTGACACATCGTCCCCAGCCCACCGGAAGTTAGTGCTGCTTCAAGTTCGATTCCGCCGATGAACACGCGCTCCTTCTCGCTCATCGCCGGCACCATTTTTCGTTCGCCTGAAACCAGCACCTCGCAGTCGTTCAGGTATTCGTTCACGACGCCCTCGGCCGACCAGTTGAAGGCGTAACCCAGCAGCCCCGTCGGGTTCTGCGGCAGCGCCCCGACCTTCAACTCGATGCTTCGAATCGAATCGAAATCGGCAGCCAAACTCGCCCCGACAATGCCGATCAGGCCCGGCGCCAAGCCACACTGCGGCACAAACACGCTGTCTGGTCGCTCGGTCGACAGTTCCTTGACCCGATTAGTCGTGGGGACATCCTCGGTGAGGTCGAAATAGTGCGTACCCGTGTCGTAGGCGGCCTCGGCCACCGCGATATTTAGGTGGTACGGCAGGCAAGACAACACCGCGTCCGCCTCGCTCAAAGCCTGTCGCAGCGCGGCGTGGTCGGCAACATCGAGGAGGCGGCTCTCAAACGCGAGGTCACCACGTTCTCGAGAATCGAAACCCACGACCTCAAAGCCGGCGCGCACCAACAAATGCGCGACCAACTCCCCGACCTTGCCCAACCCGAAAACGGCGACGCTTTGGATCCTCATCGGCCCATCGTGCGCCGCTTCGGCGTCGCTGTCTACCGCAAGCTGACGCTCAGCGAGTTGGGATGGTGATCGCTTCGGCGCGGTTCGCTGCACAAACGACGGCGCGCAGGCTGGCGGTGACGATGTTCTCGTGGATGCCAACACCCCAGACGACCTCGCCGGAGATCTCGCACTCGACATAAGCCGCAGCCTTGGCATCGCCGCCCGAACTTAGCGCGTGCTCGCTGTAATCCAAGACGCGAATGTCCGCGCCGGCCTGGCGCATCCCGTCAACAAACGCCGCCACGGGGCCGTTGCCTTCGCCCTTGAACGACTGCTCCTGGCCGCGAACGACCAGATCAACAACCTGCTCGTCGCGCCCTTCACTGGTGGTCACCGAACTGAACTGCTTCAACGCATACGGCTCGTCACGCTGCAAGTATTCGCGGGTGAACGCGCCCCAGATCTGGTCGGCCTGAATCTCGCCAGCCTCACCCTCGCTCATGTTCTGAATCGCGCGGCTGAACTCAATCTGCAGGCGACGCGGCAGATCCAGTTGATGCTCGGTCTTCATGATGTAAGCGACGCCGCCCTTGCCGGACTGGCTGTTGACCCGAATGACGGCCTCATAGGTGCGGCCCACATCATGGGGGTCGATCGGCAGGTATGGGGCCTCCCAAGGCAGTTCACCAACCTCGACGCCAGCGGCCTCGGCCCGGTTCTCCAGGTCCTCCAGTCCCTTCTTGATTGCGTCCTGGTGCGAACCGCTGAAGGCGGTGTACACCAAATCGCCCGCATAAGGGTGGCGTGGATGAACGGGCAAGTTCGTGCAGTACTCGACCGTACGCCGGACCTCGTCGATGTCGGAAAAGTCGATCTGCGGGTCGATGCCCTGACTGAACAGGTTCATCCCCAAGGTCACCAAGTCGACGTTGCCGGTGCGCTCACCGTGACCGAACAAGCAGCCTTCGACCCGATCGGCCCCGGCCATCATCGCCAGTTCGGTGGCCGCGACCGCCGTGCCGCGGTCGTTGTGCGGGTGCAGCGAAATCGCTACCGCATCGCGGCGACTGATGTTCCGGCTGAACCATTCGATCTGGTCGGCGTAGGTGTTTGGCGTGGCCATTTCGACAGTTGCTGGCAGGTTCAAGATGATCTCGCGATCGCCTTCTGGCTGCCACACGTCCATTACCGCTTCGCACACTTCCAAGCTGAACTCCAGTTCAGCCGACGTGAAAATTTCTGGGCTGTACTGGTAGCCGAACGCGGTATCGCCCAACAGTTGTTCGGCGTACTTCATCACCAGTTCGGTGCCGTGGGTGGCGATCGCGCGGCACTCGTCGCGGTTCACGCCGAAGACGACTCGGCGAAACAGCGGCGCGACCGCGTTGTACATGTGCACCGTTGCGCGCGGGGCGCCCACCAGCGACTCGACGGTGCGCTCGATTAGATCCTCGCGCGCCTGAGTCAGCACCGAAATCGTCACGTCCTCGGGAATCACGTCGCTCTCGATCAGCGAGCGCACAAAATCGAAATCAGTCTGGCTCGCCGACGGGAAACCGACCTCGATTTCCTTGTAGCCCATCTTGATCAACATTTCGAACATGCGCCGTTTACGCGCCGGCGTCATCGGGTCGATCAGGGCCTGGTTGCCGTCACGCAAGTCAGTGGACAGCCAACGCGGCGCCTTCGTAATTTGCGCGCTGGGCCACGTGCGATCTGGCAAATCGATGGGAGTGAACGACTGATAACGGCCAAACGGCATGGGTGAAGGCTGCTGGGGGGAAACGGGGTTGTTCTTCATTTCGGATCTTCCTCGGGTGCTCGTCGAGCGTTGAAGCGGCCAGTCATGACGAACTCCGCGCCGAGGGGTCCGACCTTAGAGGACCTCGACGCGGCGACGAAGGAGGAGAAAATTCGTGTTCCGCATGATGGGACTAGCGTAGCACCATGGCCGATCAACAGCGCGACTCCCAGACCGATTCCGGCTCGTACGTCAAGGCCGGCGAAGCCTATTCCCGCGATATGAACTATCTGCCCGACCGGATCACCCAAAACGGCAACGCCCCGGTTGATGATCGGGCCGGCACTGGCAAGCCACCGGTAGCCGGTGCCCCACTTTGTCCGGTTGAACCGGGCCGATACCGACTAATCGCGGCCAAGGCCTGCCCCTGGGCGACCCGTGCTCTGATCGTGCGAGACCTGTTAGGTCTACAAGATGTCATCAGCGTTGGCTTGCCCGGTCCAACCCACGACGAACGTAGTTGGACTTTCGACCTCGACCCCGACGGCCGCGACCCGGTCCTTGGCATCGAGCGCCTCCAAGAGGCGTACTTCAACCGCGACCCGCAATACCCGCGCGGAATCACCGTCCCGGCGATTGTCGAGGTCGATTCGGGAAAGGTCGTCACCAACGATTTTCCGTGGATCACCCACGACTTCTTTTTCGAATGGCGCCAGTTCCATCGACCCGACGCTCCCGACCTTTGGCCCAGCGCGGTGCGCGACGAAATGGAAGAGGTCATGGTCCGGGTTTTCCACGAAGTCAACAACGGCGTCTATCGCTGTGGGTTCGCCGGCTCACAATCGGCCTATGACGCCGCCTACGACCGCCTCTGGGTGGCGATGGACTGGCTGGAGGATCGACTGGCTACCCGCCGCTATCTGATGGGTGATGAGATTACTGAGGCTGACGTGCGCCTGTTCACCACTCTGGCTCGGTTCGATCCGGTCTACCACGGCCATTTCAAATGCAACCGGAACCAGCTGATCGACCTAGCGAATCTGTGGCGCTACGCCCGCGACCTCTACCAGCAACCAGCATTTGGCCAGAACACTGATTTTGCGCAGATCAAGGAGCACTATTACGTGGTCCACACCGACATCAACCCAACGCAGATAGTGCCCAAAGGCCCTGACCTTTCAGTGTGGGAAAGCTAGCGCGACTACCGCTGGCCGTTAGCGGAAAAGTGACCGCGGCCAGAACCTCGCGCGCCATTTTGATCGTCGGTCTGCACCAGCGGCCAACGACGACAACACTTCGTGGGTGCCGGCAACGGCATCGTCGGTTGGCCGGTTCTGTCCCCCGTACCGTTCGCGCTCAAGCTGGGTCAGCAGCAGGCCAGTCGCGGTTGGATCGGCACCGTGCTCGATCAGCGAATCGGCAAAACTTCGCGGTGTTTGGGTCGGCAGCCTGCCGATGCCAAGGTCGACGGCGGTGTCCTCAACTTCGGCCCAAAGCGGTTCGGCGCTGGCGCCAGGCGAGAACCGACGACGCCGGCGGAACTGTCGAACCAGCGCCGGTCCAAGTGCCAGCGCAAAAAGAGCCAAGGCGGCAGCCAGACCTGCGCGCAAACCGGAGCCAAAGTCGCTCACCGGCGACTGGTCGCCCCCAGCAGTTGCCGCGTCTTCGGCCGGAGTCAATGGCCGCTCGGTTTCGCTGGCGGCCGGATCGTCGGGATTTGCCGGGTCGTCGGTCTGGTTTTGGGCCGGATCTTCAGATTCAAAACCAGTGCCGGTGCCGATGCCGGGGGTGGCATCGAATCCGACCCAACCGATGCCGGAGAAGTACGCCTCAGTCCAGGCGTGCAGGTCGTTGGAGTTGACTCCGTAAACCGTTCCGGTCTTGGCATTGCGAGAGATAACCGCGCCGGGGGCATAGCCGACCGCCACCCGAGTTGGCACCCCCAAGACTCGCCCCATCACCGCCAGCGTCGAGGCGAAATGCACGCAATAGCCGCTCTTGCGGGTGAGGAACTCACCCATTACCCCTAGCCCGTTGCCGTCGTAGCCTTCCTTGACGGGAGCTTCGACCGAATAGGTGAAGGAGTCTCGCATCCAGTTCTGCAGCGCCAACATTCGGTCATAGTCGTTCGATTTTTGACCTGCGTGCTCTTGCGCTAGGGATTCCACGATGGTGGGCACTCCCTCGGGCAAACGCCGATAAAGGTCCATGTCCTCAGCTACCGAATCGGCCGCGCGGATCTGTTCGGCCGTCGGCTTCACAGCCAGGCTTGTTACCGAGTAGGTCTGACCGGCGGTCGTCGTCGAACCTTCGGCTCGAACGGTACCGCCGTCGGTTAGCCAACTCCAGTCCCCCGTTAGACCGGTAATCTCGATCGCTGGGTACGGAACAGGAAGATAGGTCGAGCGCAGGCCCTTGATCTCAATATCAGTGACCGCTTCGGCAACGTCAATTTCGGGAGCGATAGCCTCGGCGCCTTCAACTTCAATATCGCCAAAAAGTGGGCTCGGCCGCCAGGTGCGGCCGCCGAACTCGCGCAAGGTGGAGACTTTCAGATAGACGCCGCCAGACACGTCAGTGGTGTAGGTCAGCACTCGTCGGTTCGAGGGCCGACGTAGGTCCTTGCCAAGCTCGATCATCGGATTTATGCCGACACCGAAGGTGGTGCTCGGCCCGACGGGCGCGTCGTTGCCGACCGGTTCGACGTTTGGCCCAAGGCTCGGCAGCACCGCCGCCGCGAGCAGTGCCGGCGTTGCGACCAGCAGTCCAGAGCGAACCGCATTGCGGCCGGCAATCTCGCGGCCTAGCCACCAAAGCAAAAGCCAACAGGCAGCTGTCCCGACAAACACCCACCACGGTGGCAGTTCCATCGAGATGACGCTCGGGACGACAAAAACCGTCAGCCATAGCAATGCCAGCAGGCCCGCGCGCCACGTTTGCCTCGCGACAGCATCGGCAAGGCAAAACAACACGCCAAAGGCAATCGCCAGCACCAGCAGTAACGACTCCGGCGGGGCCAATGGTGCTACTTCTTCGACGATTACGGCCTGCGAGTCCGCAACGAGACGGCCGAGCTCGGCGAAAGTCTTCACCGTGGGGATGCCCAAAATGGTGGTTTCAGGAACAAACACCCAACTGATCACCAGCAAGCCGGCCAGCAGCGAAACCCCCGTGGCCCCGCGCAGTCCCAGCATTCGCAGACCGGCCGTTACTGCGGCGATGGCAACCACGATTGCGGCCACGGTGATGAACCAGCGGCCGCCACTAAACAAGGTGGTGAAGCCGGCCAAAAGAAACAGAGTCGCTGTTGCCACCGCCGCGGTCTCGGCGGCCTCGCGAAGACGCGAAGAACTCACTGAACTCTCACCGCCGAAACCCGCGACAGCGACTCAGCGATATCGTGGCCAGCAACGTGGACCGCAAATCCGGCACCCGAAAGGATCGAGGTCGCTTGGTTTCCGGTGTGCTCGGCGAGCAGAACTTTCACCTGGCCAGTGAGCGAGCCGGTCAGCTCTTCGCAATGGCGCACATCCGGTCGACCGGTGAGCAGTAGCACCGGCGCGCTCGAGGCCGTCGGCGCCGGATCGGCCGCTGCTGGTTCGACAAGGGCCAGGGCGATCAACGCCGAAGTTAGGTCTTGGGTAGATACCAGGCCGAAGGAACCGCAGACCAACTCCACCTCATGTCCAGCCTCGGCAAAATGGGTCAACAGCGAGGCCGCCGCGCTGACGTTGAACTCGAAGTGGGTGTGATCATAAACCCGCGGCTCAGTATCGAGAATGATTCGCAGGGCCGGGGCAGCCTCCGCTTCCTCTTGGCGCACCATCGGTTCATCGCGATGAGCAGTCGCCTTCCAATGCCAACGCCGCAACGGGTCTCCTGGCTGATATTGGCGAGCAACAACGTCATCCGGCCCCCTGCTGGCCGCAGCGTGCTGGTGGCCCCCGCCACCGATCAGCGACTGCTCCCCCGGTTGAGTCACCAACTCGACCGTTCGAGCAAGGACAGTGATCGGAGTCTGCTCGGTTGACTCGACCTCGCGAGTGACCAAGCCGAAAGCATCGCCGACGGTGACAATCAACGGCCCGATCTGGTGTTGGCCACGACTTCGGCAGGCCACCGCGTAGCGATGCGCCAGTCCCGGCGTGGTGGCCGGTTCAGTTGACTCCCAAGTGACGCCCAGCGCGGTGGGGACCTTGTCGTGCCAGTCGGTGACCAAAACGGGCAGTCGCGACGAAATGGCCACCGTCAGTTCGATCTCAACTACTTGGTCAGGCACAGCAGTCTGTGCCGAGAGCGTCCGCCAGACCCGCAGCTTCGGCGATGAGAAGCGCACCAACATGGCGGCGGCGGCTACAAGCGCCGCCGCAAAATAGGTCACTGGAAACAGCGCACCGACGCCCACCACGAGCCCGACAATCAAGCAGGCTGCAGCTACCGCGAGCAGTCCAACTGCGCGCCTCGTGAGCCGCATGTTCACACCGGCACGCGTCCCAAGATGTCGGCGAGAACGTCCTCGACCGCGGTATTGGCGTAGGCGTTGAGTCGGTGCGAAAGCACCATCGGGACCAGTTCGGCGACGTCGTCAGGAAGCACGAACTCGCGATCGCGCATCGCCGCGAGGGACTTGGCCGCGCGAACCAGTTGCAAACTGGACCGGGGGCTGGCGCCGACTCGCAGATCTGCAGATTCGCGGGTCGCGCGAGCGATCGCGACGACGTAGCGTTCGACCACCTCCGACACGTGAATTGTGCGGACGTGAGCGATCATCTGTTCAAAATCTGCCACGGCTATGACCGGCTCAAGTGACTCGGCCGGATCTTGGCGGTCGCGGTCGCGCAGCATCGCTACTTCAGCATCGGCATCGGGGTAACCGATTGAAATCCTGGCCATAAAGCGATCGCGCTGCGCTTCAGGCAGCGCATAGGTTCCGGCCATCTCGTAGGGGTTTTGGGTGGCCACAACCATAAAAGGAACCGGCAAGTCATAACTGATGCCATCGGCCGAAACCCGGCGTTCCTCCATCGCCTCCAAGAGTGCCGACTGAGTCTTTGCCGAAGCGCGATTGATTTCGTCGCCGATCACGATGTTGGCAAAAACGGCGCCCGGTTTGAACTCGAACTCTCGCGTCGCCTGGTTGAACACCGAAACCCCGGTGACGTCTGAGGGCAGCAGGTCCGGCGTGAACTGGATCCGACGAACCGAACAGTCAATCGAGCGCGCCAAGGCCCGCGCAAGTGCCGTCTTGCCGACACCTGGCACATCCTCGATCAGCAGGTGGCCCTGCGCCAAGGCGACCACTAGCGCGGCCTCAATTGCGTCGTCTTTTCCGTCGATTACTCGGGCGACATTTTCGCGAATTGAGCCGGCGGCCGCAGCAAAGTCCATGGGCTGATCGTAGGCATACCGGGCAATGACCCACACTCATATCGGCCAACCAGGACTAACGTGTTGGTGTGGCCCGACTACTGATCGTCCAGCACTGCCCGACTCCGCGACTGACCGAACTCGCCGATGCTGTTCTGGCCGGCGCGACCGATCCAGATATTTCGGGGGTCGAGGTCGTCGTTCGGCCCGCCCTCGAAGCGACGATCGACGATGTTTTGGCAGCAGACGGATTCCTGCTTGGTACCAGCGCCAACCTTGGCTACATTTCCGGTGCGCTAAAACACTTCTTTGACTCGGTTTACAACGACGTCCGTGAGCCGACTGCGAAGCGGCCGTTCTCCTACTGGATTCGCGGCGGCTACGACACGATCGGGGCCGAACGGGCGATGGAGTCGATCACCACCGGCCTGCAATGGAGCTTGGCCGCTCCCCCGCTGGTGTTCACCGGCGAAATCGAGTCGCACCTTGATGCGGCAACCGAGCTCGGCGCGACGATGGCCGCATTGTTGATGGACTGACCGGGGCGACTAGAAGCCGAGTTTGCGAAGTTGTTTGGGGTCGCGCTGCCATTCTTTGGCGACCTTGACGTGTAGGTCCAAAAAGACTGGCGTGCCAAGTAGTCGCTCAATTTGGGCGCGCGAATCGGCACCGATCTGCTTGAGCCGCGCACCTTTTTTGCCGATGATGATGCCCTTTTGGCTATCGCGTTCGACGAATAGATTTACCCGAACATCGACCAGCGGCTTTTCGGCCGGGCGATCTGCTCGCGGCACGATTTCGTCAACGACCACCGCAATCGAGTGCGGCAGTTCATCGTGGACTCCTTCAAGCGCGGACTCACGGACAATCTCGGCAATCAACGTCTCTTCGGGTTCGTCGGTCAGTTGGCCTTCGGGATACAGCGGTGGGCCTGGCGGCAACGTGTCGATCAGCAGCGAGGCCAACAACTCGACCTGGTCGCCGGCGACCGCCGAAACTGGCACCACCTGCGCCCACTGCAGTCCTGCTTCCTCTCCTGCGGCCGAAATCGAAATCAGGTGCTTGGCTAACTTCTCCGGCGAGACCAGGTCCGTTTTGGTGGCGATCGCGAATACCGGCCTGCGACGAAGTTGGGCGAGTTCACGGATCAAGAACTTGTCGCCGGGGCCGATCTTTTCGTCAGCCGGCAAACACATGCCGATCGTGTCCACTTCGGCCCAGGTGGCGCGCACGAGATTGTTGAGTCGCTCACCCAGCAGCGTGCGCGGCCGGTGCAAACCGGGAGTGTCAACGAGCACGAGTTGGGCGTTCTCGCGGTGCACCAGCCCGCGAATTGCGTGGCGAGTTGTTTGTGGGCGAGACGAGGTGATGGCCACCTTCTCACCAACGAGTGCATTGGTCAACGTGGACTTGCCGGCGTTTGGCCGCCCGACAAAACACGCGAAACCTGACCGGAAGCGGTCGTCGGCGCTCATGAGGTCAACACCGTGTCGATGCTGCCGTCTGCGGCCGCAATCACGACCGGCACTCCTGGGCCAGCGAAATCGCCCACTACTTGCAGTCCCACCGGAACATCACCTTCGGTCACGAGTGCGGCGGCCTCAAGGCCCTTGGCACCGGAGGAAACTGCCATCGCGACGGCCAGTTCCAGCGCCGAAATCGTCAAGCTATCGAGATGAACTGTCGCGGCGGTGTAGGTACGGCCATCGAGGTCGCGCACTGCCGCTCCCTGGGCCACCTGAAGTCGGGCCCGAGACGAGCGTGCGAGCGTCACCAGTTTGGCGTCTTCGGCCGTCAGTTCCATGAGGCCAAATGTACCGGTCACGAGCGGCCGTCTTCGTCGGCCGCATCGTCCGCGAGTGAAACCACTACTCGACCGATCCGATTTCGTCGGCCCTGCGGCGCCTGAGCTTGGAAGCGCAGGCCGTTCACTTCGACGACAGCACCTGGAATCGGCACGGTACCCAAATGTTTGGCCATCAGGCCGCCAACAGAGTCGACGTCTTCGTCCTCGACCGGGATGCCGAAGAGTTCTTCCAGGTCGTCGACGTCGAATCGGGCGCTCACTCGCCAATGCCCATCGGACAGCTCTTCGCGTTCGTCGGGTTCATCGTCGTACTCGTCGGTGATTTCGCCGACGATCTCTTCGAGGATGTCCTCGATCGTCACCATGCCAGCGGTACCGCCGAACTCATCGATGACGATCGCCACATGCGTGCGGTTCGCTTGCATTTCCCGAAGCAGCACATCAGCGGCCTTGGTGTCTGGCACGAACATGCACGGGCGACAGATGGAGTCGACTTTCTCGGTGGTTTCGGCTGCGTGATTGTCAAAAACTCGCTTGGTTACGTCCTTGAGGTAGGCCATACCGACCACATCGTCGAGACCCTCACCGACCACGGGAATGCGTGAATATCCACTGCGCAGGCCAAGCGACATCGCCTGGCGCAAGGTCTTGTGGTGCTCGATGAAAACAAGATCAGTTCGCGGAACCATCACTTCGCGAACGATCGTGTCGCCCAGTTCGAAAACCGACTGAATCATTTTCGACTCGTCCGACTCGATTACTGAGGTGGCGGCAGCCAAGTCAACCAGTTCGCGAACTTCAACTTCGGAGGCGAAAGGCCCCTCCGCGAACCCCTTTCCCGGCGTCAACGCGTTTCCCAACCAAATCAAGAGTTTCGGGATCGGCCCCAGCAGCACAGTTAGCACGATTACTGGTGGCGCCGAGGCGATCGCGATTCGTTCGGAGTGCTGTCGGCCAAGGGTGCGCGGGCCAACACCAATCGCCACGAAACTGACCACCGACATGATCACCACCGCGATTGCCACGTTCGCCCAATACCCGTCTACTCGGTCCGCGACTACGGCTGCGACCAACACGATCCCGGCGGTTTCGGCCACGATACGAAGCAACAGCACCGAGTTCAGATATGGCGCCGGATCTTCCAAGATCCGCTCCAACCGGCTTGCCCCAGCAACGCCGTCAGTGGCGAGCTCTTGGGCGCGGGCCCGCGAGAAGGTGGCTAGTGCGGCCTCAACCGCGACGAGCACTCCGGCCAAGACGACTAACGCAACCGCCAACAGAACCGCAGAACCGTTCACGAAGTCGGGCTCTCCCGCTGAACCGGATCGGCCCATTCAACGAGCAACCGTCCTTGGATGCCGAACATTTCAGCGTGCTCGTCGGGCTCAGCGTGGTCGTAGCCCAACAGATGCAAAATGCCGTGAACCGTCAGCAGGTTCATCTCGTCGTCGCGTCCGTGGCCGGCGGCCGGGGCCTGCTGTTCAGCAATCTGCGGACATAGGGCGATGTCACCTAGGTAGCCGGCTTCGTTCGGTTCAAGGTTGTCTTCGCGCCCCGGACTCAACTCATCCATCGGAAACGACAAAACGTCGGTTGGACCCTTCTTGCCCATCCACTGCTCGTTGAGAACAGCGATTGTGTCCGCGTCAACGAGTCGCAGCGTCATCTCGGTTTGCGGGTGCAACCTCATTCGCCGCATCACGAACCGGCAAAGCGACGTCAGTTCGGCGACATCAATATCGTCGATACCTGATTCATTGAGAACGTCGACGGTCATGTGCTCCCTGCTCCGGCCGGCGTTCGGCCTCGTAATCGTCGTAGGCGGCCACGATTCGACCGACCAACTTGTGCCGGACCACATCCTGGCTCGTCAACATCGAGAAATGAATATCGCGAACGTCACCCAAGATGCCCTTCACCACGCGAAGCCCACTCGTGGCGCCACCGGGCAAATCCACCTGGGTGATGTCACCAGTGACCACCATTTTCGAGCCGAACCCAAGCCGCGTTAGGAACATCTTCATCTGTTCAGCAGTGGTGTTTTGCGCCTCATCCAAGATGACGAAGGCGTCGTTGAGCGTGCGTCCTCGCATATAGGCCAGCGGGGCAACCTCGATTACCCCAGAGGTCAGCAGCTTCGGGATGGTTTCTGGATCGAGCATGTCGTGCAGCGCGTCATAAAGCGGCCGCAGGTACGGGTCGATTTTCTCGCTGAGTGTGCCGGGCAGGTAGCCGAGTCGCTCGCCGGCCTCAACCGCCGGCCGGGTCAAGATGATTCGAGTGACTTCCTTGGCTTGGAGCGCCTGAACGGCTTTGGCCATCGCCAAATACGTTTTACCCGTGCCGGCCGGACCGATACCAAACACAATGGTGTGTTTGTCGATCGCGTCGACGTACTTCTTCTGGTTTAGAGTCTTGGGTCGGATCGTCTTGCCGCGATTGGACAGGATATTCAGGCTCAACACGTCGGCCGGGCGTTCTTGAGTTTCGGCCCGCAACATCGCCATGCTGCGCTCTACCGTCTCGGCGTTGAGCGCTTGACCAGTACGAAGCAACGCAACCAGTTCATCGAGTAGTCGCTCAAGCAGGGCAGCCTCGGCCGGGTTACCGGTCACGGTGATTTCGTTCCCGCGCGCATGGATTTGGGCGTTAGAAGACGCCTCCATCAGTCGCAAAAACTCGTCGGCCGGGCCGAACAGGGCAACCAGCGGAATCGAGGTGGGCACAGTGAACGTGTGCTTGGCAGCAAACTTTTCGTCAGTCATACGAGCCCGAGTCTACCGGTGCGGCATTCAGGCAAGAAAGAGTTTGGAGGCGCCCACGCCACCAAGGACATGACCGTGAGCATGAAATACCGTCTGCCCCGCAGCAGCACCGGTGTTGAATACCAGGTTGTAGTCCTCGAATCCTTCGGCCTTAGCCACTTTTCTGGTCATCGCCAACAACTCGGCCGCGATCGCTGGTTCAACCGTGGCCAAACTGGCAATGTCTGGCAGGTGCACCTTCGGCACCACCAATACATGAATCGGCGCCTTAGGGTTGATGTCTCGAAACGCAATCGTGTTCTCGGACTGGTCAACAATGTCGGCCGGAATCGTCCCAGCAATGATCATGCAGAAAATGCAGTCGTCAGCCATGTCCTGACCCTACCTATCGATCACTTGAAGGCATCGCGGATCCGGCCGAATACTCCGCGCGAGTTGTGATCGACGACGGCTTCGGGCTTTTCTTCACCGCGAGCAGCAGCCAACTTGGTGAGCAAGTCCGCTTGCTCGTCGGTCAGGCTGCGCGGCGTCTCGACTACAACATGGAACGTCAGGTCGCCACGACCTGAACCGCGCAGGCGACGAACGCCAAAACCGCGGGCAACAACCGTTTCGCCCGACTGGGTGCCCGCAGTGATATCGATCGCGACAGTCTTGACCATGTCGGCCAAGTCGGGGCGTTCGGCGTCAAGAGTCGCGAACTCCATCCGAGTACCCAAGGCAGCAGCAGTCATCGGGATGGTGATCTGGCAAGCCAAGTCATCGCCTTGGCGAGTGAACTTCGTGTGCTTGGCCGTGCGAATCTCAAGATAAAGGTCGCCGGCCGGGCCACCACCGGTGCCGACCTCACCCTCACCGGCGAGTTGGATCCGATTGCCGTCGTCTACCCCGGCCGGAATCGTCACTTGTAGGGTGCGCCGCGAACGCACCCGGCCGTCGCCGGCGCACTCGCGACACGGGTCGGTGATTACGCTGCCAAATCCCTGACAGGTCGGGCATGGCCGCGAAGTGCGAATATCGCCAAGTAGCGAGCGCTGAACGTGCTGAACGGCTCCGTGCCCGTGGCAGGTCTTACAAGCGACCGGCGCATTGCCGTCGGCCGAACCGCTGCCCGAGCACAACTCGCAGACGACCGCCGTGTCGACCTTGATCTCACGTTCGATACCAAAGGCCGCTTCGGCCAAACTGATCGTCACCCGCAGCAATGCGTCCTGACCGCGCTGGGTGCGTGGGCGCGGACCGCGAGTATTCGTCTGACCAAAGAAAGCGTCCATGATGTCGTCGAAACTGAACCCTTGGCCAAACCCGCCGCCCATGCCGCCGCTGGCCGACAGGGGATCTCCGCCGCGGTCGTATACCTCGCGCTTTTGCGGATCCGACAGCACCTCATAGGCTGTGGTGATCTCCTTGAAGCGGTCTGTCGCTTCGGGCGCGTCATTGACGTCCGGGTGCCATTGGCGAGCCAGTTTGCGATACGCCTTTTTCAACTCTTCGGGAGTTGCCGAAGCGGTCACGCCAAGCAGTTCGTAGTAGTCCACGCGGGTATTCACTTTCGATCCAGGTTCTCGTTAGCCTTCGGACAGGATTCGTCCGACGTAGCGGGCCACGGCGCCGACGGCGGCCATTGTTGACGGGTAGTCCATTCGGGTCGGCCCGACGGTTCCCAGATGCGCGAGCGAGTCACCATCTGGGCTATAAGTAGTTGACACGACTGCCGCACCGACGAGTCCTTCGTGGCCGGTCTCGTGACCGATTCGCACCGTCGTGCCGCTGGAAGCCTCGCCGAGCAGGTGCAGCAGCACAACCTGCTCCTCCATTGCCTCAAGCACCGGCCGAATCGCGGTATCGAAGTCGGCACCGAACCGGGCCAAGTTGCCCGTGCCACCAACCGCTATGCGCTCATCGGACTTTTCGTTCGAGAACATGTTGGCCAACGTAGTGACGATCGCTGAGACGACCGGCCGGTCAGCTGGCTCAAACGTCTCGATCAGTTCGGCCAACCGCCACGATGCGTCAGGCAGTCGCTCGCCCAAGGTGGCTCGGACAATGCGCGACTTCAAGTCGACCAGCAGATTGTCGGGCGGCACTTGGCCTAAGTCGATTGTTCGCTGCTCAACGCGTCCACTGCTGGTGATCACGACCACGAGCACTCGAGAACCGTCAAGACCGACGAGTTCAACGTGGCGAACAGTCGAACGGGTCAACGACGGGTACTGCACGATCGCGACCTGATTGGTTAGTTGGGCCAGAACTTTGACGCTACGAGTGACCACATCGTCCACATCGACCGCGCCAGTCAGGAAGGTCTCGATCGCCCGACGTTCAGGCACCGACAGCGCCTTGACTTCGGCCAACCGGTCGACGAACATCCGGTAGCCCTTGTCCGTCGGGATCCGGCCAGCACTGGTGTGCGGTGCGGTGATGTACCCCTCGTCTTCGAGCGCAACCATGTCGTTTCGGATCGTTGCCGAGGAGACACCCAGCTGGTGGCGTTCGACTAGCGCCTTGGAACCGACCGGCTCTTGAGTTTGGACATAGTCTTCGACAATCGCACGCAGCACCTGCAGTCGGCGGTCCTCAATCACAAGGCACCTCCTGACTGGGCGGACGACGAAACGGGCAACTGGCACTCTAGGAGTGCAAGTGCCAGTCTACCGGCCCGCCAACACTGCCTCGCTCGCCGCGCAACCCTAGCCTCGGTGCGCCTGCTGAACGACACCTGCGGCTCATGAAACCCTTGCTAGGTGAGTCAGGTTCGAAAACTTGCTGATGGCACCATCGAAGTCAGCGACGACGCCCAAACGCTGCGCTACACCGGATACGAGGTCACCGACCCCGCCGGGAACGTGATCTCGCACGAATCTCGTGGCGGCACGCTGTCCTCAGTTTGGGCTACCGAAGTCGGCACTGCCTTCGTCGAAATTTCCCATTTGGGCGATGGGCCCGCCGGCGGCGAGCTAGTCATGGTGGTGACTTTGGCCGACGGCTCGACCGTCGTTGCCCTCGGCGATTTGGTCGTCGACCAATTGCCGGCGACGGTGTCCCCCAGTTGGCCGGTAGCCATCGATTTGGCGATCGGTTTGGTCGCCACCGACACCATCGACAGCGGCAGCAGAACCGACCTAGAGGACTTCCATCAGCGCCTGCTCGGGGTGCTGTTCGGTGAATGATCGTTATGGCCCCGACGTACTTAGCGGTGACTGGCGCAAACCGAAGTTGGGGCGTTCGACTGAACTTTCTGCCGATCTTGGCTTGGTAGTTGAAGAAGTCGTTACCGGCTTCGTCGGTGAAATCACCCGGGTTGAACGCGACCTGGGCACGGTCGAACTCGAGGACCGGCACCTTCGCCGCAAAGTCTTCGAACTAGGGCCCGGTTTTCAGGTAGACGGCAAGCCGGTGGTCTTGATTGCCCCTGCCCGGACTGCTGCCCAAAAGCCAACCAGGACCGCTTCTGGGTCCCGCGTAGCCGAAGACCAACGCGCCAAAGTTGCACTGGCGAGTCGGATTTTCGTCGAGGGCCGCCACGATGCCGAACTCGTCGAGAAGGTTTGGGGCGACGACCTACGTGCCGAAGCGGTCACCGTTGAGTATCTGGGCGGTATCGACGACCTGGCTCAAGTGGTCGACGACTTCGCCCCAACCCACGACCGGCGACTCGGCATCCTGGTCGACCACCTCGTACCCGGTTCTAAAGAATCGCGGATCGCTGCGTCAATCTCGAACCCGCACGTACTCATCGTCGGTCACCCATTCGTCGACGTGTGGCAGTCAGTAAAGGCCGAACGGCTCGGCATAGCCAAGTGGCCCACAATCGACCGCAGCGTCGAGTGGAAGCACGGCGTTTGCGAATCCTTTGGTTGGCCTCACGAAAATCAAGCCGACATCGCCAGAGCCTGGAAGCACATTCTCAGTCGAGTCGAATCGTGGACTGATTTGGATCCGGCCTTCTTGGGCCGCGTCGAGGAACTAATCGACTTTGTGACCGCGCCTTAGTCGTCCACGTTTTCGCTGGACGGGCGTCTGATCAACTGAACTTTCCACAGGCCCACTGCGCCGAGCCCCAGCAGTAACGGCCCCAGGATCGTCACCGCGCGCCAAACCACAAAGCCGGCCACTAGCGAGGCCTCGTCGGCTCCCACGTCAAGCGCCAGCAGAGTCGCCACCACCACGGCATCGAGTAGGCCCAGTCCCGAGAACGGGAAAAGCGTCAACGGGTAGGCGACCAGGAAGGCCACCAAAACTTCAACTGCCGGCGCCTCGGCCGGCGAAACGCCGACGAACCGCAGGGAAAGCACTATTAGCATTCCATCGACCAGAACCATCGCAAACACCGCAAGAATCGATCCTGGTAGCGCTCGTGGCACCCGGGCGACCACGCGGCCGCGAAAGTCGATCGCCCAGTCGACCCAGGCTTGCGGATCGACCGAGGGCCGGACCTTCTTCACGAGCTTGCCAAGCCGTTGGGCGAAGTTGCGAGTAAAACTCTCGCCACGGAAAGCGAGCCAAACGATTCCCAAGATCGCGAAACTGACTAGGCCACTGAGTACGGCCGGGACGACCTCACCGAGGTGAAAAGAGCCAAGAATCAGCATCAGCAAAATGCCAAGCAAGGGCGCCCCGAACCGCACGACATAAAAACTCACCGTATTCATCACGGTGCCGGCCAAGCCTGAAGTCGGCGCGATCCCCCACGAGGTAAACATGGCTAGGCGCATCGCAACGTCAGAAGGCGGCGGCGCAACGGTGGTCATCAAGATCGCCGCCTGATCATTTTGCATCGCCCGCAGCGGCGAACAACCTGGAATGAAAAGCGACAACGGCATCGCGTTCAAGAATTGCCGAACCAAAAGGCCTCCAACTAGGACTGCCATCTGCCACGGGTGCAAAAGGGCGAGCGCGTCGCCGACTTGCTCCCAATCGACATCGCCAAGAAGTCGTTTAATTACGACAATTACCAAGACCGCCAGCACGGCGATGATTAGCAGTCGGACCCATTTGCGCTCTGGACGTGGCGCGGGCTCCAATGGCCCACCCAGGTTCGGGACGGCTTCTTCAGTCATTTACTGGATCTCTCTTGATTGGGCAGGTCATACAGTGACTGCCGCCACGTCCTCGACCAAGTTCGGCGCCGACGATTGGAATCACTTCCACCCCTGATTTTTCGAGTAGTGAGTTCGTGTAGGTGTTGCGGTCGTAGGCGAACACTACGCCAGGGGCCACCGCAACGAGGTTGTTCCCGCTGTCCCACTGCTGGCGTTCGCTGTCGTAGGCGTTTCCGCCGGTCTGGACTACCCGCAGTTTTGGTAGCTCCAACGCGGCGGCGACCACATCGACGAATGTCGTGGCCCCGTGGTCGAGCACCTCAACTCCCGGTGCTTGGTCGCTGGGCAACAAACTGAACGCGTGGATTTTGTTGACCATTTCGGGATAGATCGTTGCGAGGTCCCGGTCGACGAACGTGAATACCGTATCTAGGTGCATGGCCGAACGCTGTTTGGGCATCGAAGCCACGACGACCTGCCGAGCGAGATCGCGATCAAAAAGCGCTTTGGCCAACTGGGTGATGCCCTGGCGGCTCGTGCGTTCGCTCATCCCAATGATCACCACACCGTTACCGGGCACCAGCACGTCGCCGCCTTCGACGGTGGCTTTGCCCCAGTTGAGTTCTGGGTCGCCCCAGACAACCGGCGAACCGGCAAAGTCGGGGTGGAACTCATAGATCGCCTTCATTAGCAAGGTTTCGTCCTTGCGGGCGGGCCAGTGCAACGGGTTCAACGTGACCGCGTCATAAATCCAACTGGTGGTGTCGCGGGTGTAAAGAGTGTTTGGCAACGGTGCCATGAGGTACTCGTGTCCACCATGAGCGCCACTGACCAGCGCACGATATCCCGGGGCCAGTTCCGCCGGCAGATCTCGAGTGGACAGGCCACCGATCAGGAACCGGGCAAGCGCCGCAGGGGCGAGTTCGTCGAGGAACGAGCGAGTCTCGCTCACGAGCCCAAGGCCCACTTCGTTGGTGACGATCTTTCGATCCAGCAGCCACGTCCGGGCCTGATCGTTGGCCATCGTGTCGGCGAGCAGGTCTTGAAGTTCGACTACTTCAACGTCGAACCCGCGCAAGTTGTTGACGAAATTTTGGTGGTCACGTTGGGCGTTCTGCACCCATAGGACGTCGTCGAAGAGCAAATCGTCGCAGTTGGACGGCGTCAAACGCTCGTGAGCCAAGCCGGGTGCACACACCAACACTTTTCGAAGTCTGCCCACTTCAGAGTGGACGCCATCGGTCGTAGAACCTGACTCAGCCATCAGTGGAGTCCCTTCATTGACTCACCATCTCAGAGTTGGGACTGATTTAGGTTAGGTGACTCGCCGAACAACATGATCGGCCATCAACCGGCCGGACCGAGTGAGCACCAGTCGATCTGTGTGCCGCTCCAGCCAACCAGCGGCGATCACCTCATCGACGTTCTTAAGCAGGCCCGGTTCGATTCCTTCGGCCAACCGGATTCGCAACATCACGTCCTCGAGGCGGCGCGCGGCCTCGTCTGGTCGTTCGCCGTCGGCGCGCGGTGATTCTGCGGCGCTGAGCCTGCCGGCATAGGCCGCCGGGTGCTTGACGTTCCACCAACGTTCACCGTCGACGAACGAGTGCGCCCCAGGCCCGATCCCCCACCATTGGCCCCCGTTCCAGTAGCCGAGATTATGTTGGCAGGCCGAGGCTTCGTCTTTGGACCAGTTTGAGAGTTCGTACCAGTTCAGCCCAGCGGCCGAAAGCAGTTCGTCGGCCAGGAGGTACTTGTCGGCCGTCTCATCATCGTCGGGCATCACCACCTCGCCGCGGCGAACTTTTCGAGCAAACGCAGTTCCGTCCTCAACGATCAATGCATAGGCACTCACGTGATCGGGCTCCATCGCCAAAGCGGCTTCGACGGTCGTTCGCCAGTCAGCCACCGATTCGCCCGGCGAGCCGTAAATCAGGTCGACGCTGATTTGTTCGAACCCGGCCTCGCGCGCCCAAGCGACCGCTTGGGGAACACGTTCGGGGTCATGGGTGCGGTCCAAAACTCGCAAAACGTGTGGCACTGCTGACTGCATCCCAAAGGAAATCCGGTTGAAACCGCCATCTCGAAGTTCTTTCAGCGACTCGCGGGAAACGCTGTCTGGGTTTGCTTCGGTGGTCACCTCAGCGTTTGGTGCTAATCCAAGGCGCTCATCGACTTGAGTTAGAAAGCGCACTAGGTCGCCGGCGCGAAGCTGGGTGGGCGTGCCGCCGCCAACAAATACCGTGTCGACTTCGCGGTTAGGCACCAGTTCCAGTTCAGCCAAGGCCGAATCGATGTAGGTGTCACGAGAGGCACCAGATACCGACGGGCCGCCTAGATCGTCGGCCGTATAGGTATTGAAGTCGCAGTAGCCGCACCGCACAGAGCAGAACGGCACGTGCAAGTAGATGCCGAACGCCACGCCCCCAGCGTACGGGGACGTGGCGTTCAACCGGCCCGATGGACCGTTAAAACATATTCAGGCGTAGAAGCCGTCGAGGATTTCCTTGTAGTTGTCCTCAACGACCCGACGCTTGACCTTCATGCTTGGGGTGATTTCACCGGACTCGACCGTCAGGTCGTGTTCCAAGATGGCCCACTTCTTGATCTGTTCCCAGCGGTTCAACTTGGCGTTGAGTTCTTCAACGTCGGCGGCGATGACCTGCTTCATCTTGTCCGAGGTCACAATCTCGGCGTAGGACTTTCCGGACATGCCGTGTCCTTCGGCCCAAAGCTCGACCGCCTCGGGGTCAAGAGCGATGAGTGCGGAGCAGAAGTTCCGCTCGTTGCCGTGGACCAGCATCTGGCTGGCCAGCGGGCAGACGCCCTTGAAAATGCCTTCGACGTGCGAGGGGGCCACATACTTGCCGCCGGAAGTCTTGAACAGATCCTTCTTGCGGTCGGTGATCGTCAAGAAGCCGTCAGCGTCGAGTTCACCGATGTCTCCGGTGTGCAGCCAGCCCTCGGCGTTGAGCGCTTCAGCCGATTGTGCCTCGAGGTTGTGGTAGCCCTGCATAACGCCCGGGCCCTTGATCAAAACCTCGCCATCGCCAGCGATCTTGACTTCGGTGCCGGCGAACGGCAGACCAACCGAACCGATCTTGTAGTTCTCCGGGTGGTTAACGAACGAACCTGCCGAGGACTCAGTCAGTCCGTAGCCCTCAAGGATGAGGACTCCAGCTGCGTGGAACCACTCCGCGATGTCGGTCGACAGCGCCGCCGCGCCGGAGATGAAGAACCGGACACGGCCGCCGAAACGGGCGCGGATCTTGGTGAATACCAGTTTGTCGGCGAGCGCATGCTGAACCTTCAAGCCGACCGGAACCGAGCGGCCCGCGCGCTCTAGCCGCGAGACTTCGAGGCCAACCTTTTCGGCCCAGCGGAAGAGTTTGAGTTTTGCGCCGCCCTCTTCTTCCATCATGCCCACGATTCGGCCGTAGGCCTTTTCGAAAATTCGCGGCGCCGCGCCCATGAAGGTCGGCTTTACGACCGCGAGGTTGTCGACGATCTTCGGGACGCGACCGTCGACGGCGCAGGCGTGACCGGTGGCTAACTGGGTGGCCATCAGTACCTTGCCGAACGAGTGCGCCAGCGGCAGCCAACGGAACTCAAGGTCGTCTGCGGTAACGAAGCCCGGAGCGGCAACGGCCGCGCCCTCATAGGTCCAGCAGTCATGCGGCAGTCGGACACCCTTGGGCCGACCGGTCGTACCGGAGGTGTAAATCAACGTGGCCAACGATTCGGGAGTCGTGGCGTCAACCCGCTCCTGGACCGCGTTCGGGCTCGCCGCCAAGAGCTCCTCGCCAAGAGCGATGAGGTCGTCCAAGGAGATGACCCAGTCGCCGTCGGTGGCGCCGTCGAAGGTGACAACCTTCGAAACGCTTGGCAGTTCCGAGCGCTTCAGGCGGAGCTTTTCGATCTGCTCGTCATCTTCAGCGAACACGATCTGGCTGTCCGAATCGGAAAGAATGTAGGAGACATCGTCGGCCAACGTGCTCGGGTAGACCGTCGTGGTGGCTGCGCCGGCGGCGTTGATCGCCAAGTCAGCCAAGATCCACTCGATCCGAGTGCCAGCAGCGATAGCGACGCGCTCTTCGGACTTGATTCCCAGCGAAATCAGACCGGCGGCAATCTTGGTGACTTTGGCGCCAGTTTCGGTCCATGACATCGAATGCCACTGCTCGGCTGCGTCGGGGTACCGGAAGGCCTCTCGGGTACCGGACTTTGCAACTCGGTCGTAGAAAAGTTTGCCCACGCTTGAGGCGCGGTTCTCGACGAATTTGAGTTCTGCGGCGGTTGCCATGTGATCGCTCCCGGGACGGTCGGAAATGTGGTTCCGCTCACACTACCGTCTGGTTGGTCTCGGCCCACCGGTATCCCACGAAGCGGTCAACCGATTTAAGAAGTTGACTTGGTTTCCCCGGTCGACAGCGCGGCAATGAACGCTTCCTGCGGAACTTCGACGCGGCCAACCATTTTCATCCGCTTCTTGCCCTCTTTCTGCTTCTCAAGCAGTTTGCGCTTTCGGCTGATATCGCCGCCGTAGCACTTGGCAAGCACGTCCTTTCGGATGGCCCGAATGTTTTCGCGGGCGATCACCCGCGCGCCGATCGCTGCTTGAATCGGCACCTCGAACTGTTGACGCGGAATCAGTTCTTTTAGCTTGCCGGCCAGCGAAACTCCGTAGGCATATGCGTTGTCGCGGTGCACGATGGCGCTGAACGCGTCAACGATCTCGCCCTGCAAAAGCACGTCCACCTTGACCAAATCGGCGGCCTGTTCACCCGACAATTCGTAATTGAGCGAGGCGTACCCCTTGGTGCGCGACTTCAACGCATCAAAGAAGTCGAACATGATTTCACCCATCGGCAGGGTGTAACGGATTTCTACGCGGTCCTCGGAGAGATAGTCCATTCCGCCGAGCTGACCACGCCTGGACTGGCACAACTCCATAATCGTGCCGATGTAGTCGGTCGGGGCCAAAATCGTCGCCGAAACGACCGGCTCAAACACCTTCGATATCTTGCCTGCGTTCGGGTACTCGCTCGGGTTCGTGACGACGTGCGTGCTGCCGTCTTCCATCTCGACGCGGTAGATCACGTTCGGCGCAGTCGAAATCAGGTCGAGGTTGAATTCGCGTTCAAGCCGTTCGCGAACGATCTCAAGGTGCAGCAAACCAAGGAAGCCAATCCGGAACCCAAAGCCAAGTGCACCGGAGGATTCAGGCTCATAAACTAGGGCTGCATCGTTTAGCTGAAGCTTTTCGAGGGCATCACGCAAGGTGGCGAAATCATCGCCATCAATTGGATAAAGCCCAGAGAACACCATCGGGTTTGGATGCTGATACCCACCTAGTGCCTCCTCGGCGGGACGGACAGCCGAAGTAACGGTGTCGCCGACGCGGCTTTGGCGAACTTCCTTGACCCCGGTAATCAGGTAGCCGACTTCGCCTACTCCGAGGTGATCGGCCTTGACCGATTCTGGGCTGATTACGCCGACCTCGAGCATTTCGTGGACTGCTCCGGTGGACATCATTTTGATCTTGTCGCGGTGGCTGAGTTTGCCGTCGACGACTCGAACATAGGTGACGACGCCGCGATAGGTGTCGTAGACCGAGTCGAAGATCAACGCCCGCGGCGGACCATCGGCGTCGCCAACGGGTGCGGGCACTTCATCAACAATCAAGTTCAGCAATGCTTCGACGCCTTGGCCGGTCTTGGCCGAGACTCGAAGCACGTCTTCGGGGTTTCCACCGATAATTCCAGCGATTTCTGCGGCGTACTTTTCAGGCTGCGCGCCCGGCAAATCGATCTTGTTCAACACCGGAATGATGTGCAGGTCCGCGTCCATCGCCAAATAGAGATTGGCTAGCGTCTGCGCTTCGATCCCTTGGGCGGCATCGACCAACAGGATCGCGCCCTCGCAGGCTTCGAGGGACCGACTGACTTCGTAGGTGAAGTCGACGTGACCGGGGGTATCGATCATGTTCAGCACATAGGCGGTGCCCTCGTCGTCGCCCGAGCTCTTGGTGAACGGCATCCGGACCGCTTGGCTTTTGATCGTGATGCCACGTTCGCGCTCAATGTCCATCCGGTCTAGGTATTGCGCCCGGGCGGCCCGTTCATCAACGACACCGGTCAGTTGAAGCATCCGATCGGCCAGGGTCGACTTTCCATGGTCGATATGGGCGATGATGCAAAAGTTCCGCAGCAGTTCCGGCGGCGTGTGGCCGGGCTGCAAGGAGTTCTTAGAAGTCACCACAGGATGGCAATCAAGATGTTGAGGCTGACCAGGCCAAAGAGGGCGCGCGCCAGCGGAGTCGGACCTTGGGACCGCTGGGCGACGAAGGCAAGGACGGTCGCAACTAACGCGACCGTCAACTTGATCGCGATCTTGTAGTGGTTAAATTCGTGGACATTCCCTGCCTCACCGATGCCGACGAGAATCAGTCCGGTCACTAGGGCTGCAGCAGTCGCGTGGGCGGCGCCTTTTCGAATCGTCGAGGAGATTGGGTCGATCAACACCAGTGCTCCGATCCAGCACAGGACGTGGACGGCAATCAAGACCGAGTACAGGGTGTTCATGCTGCTAATCCTAATTGGCAGGACGATTTGAGCCGTCGCGGCCTTGGCTGGTAGTATTGACGATTGCGTGTCCGGCTCAGCGTACGACGAGCTAGGACGCGACCAAAGACTTCACATTAGAACGACGAAAGAACGGAATCTCCGTGGCGAACATTAAGTCGCAAATCAAGCGCAATCGGCAGAACGAAGCCGCGCGCGAGCGCAACAAGTCGGTGCGTTCGGCGCTGAAGACGTCCGTCCGTCGTTTCGACGAGGCCGTCGAAGCCGGTAACACCGACGACGCGAAGGCGCTCGCCGTCGAGGCGAACAAGAAGCTGGATAAGGCTGCCTCCAAGGGCGTCATCCACAAGAACCAGGCAGCGAACCGCAAGTCGGCTATCTCCAAGAAGGCCGCTGCTCTCTGAGTTTTTTTCAAACCCCGGGTTCGCTTAGGCGGCCCGGGGTTTGGTCATGCCCGGAGTCATTTGGTTCGGGCCTCGACTCAGGCTCGCGACTTGGACCTAGCTACCGCGACGTCGATGATCATTTTCTCGACGGCATAGTTCGGGTCGGCGCCGCCACCCTTAACTTGTCGGTCCGCGTGGGCAACTGCCGCTAGGGCAGTGCGCAGCGAAGCCTCGTCCCAACCGCGCGCCACTTGACGCAACGTCCTGATCTTGAAAGGCGGCGCACCGATCGCCTTGGCCAGATCACCGTCTGAGAGCGCTGGGGCCGCAGTTGCTACCTGAGCAACTTGTCGAAGTCCCGAACTCATCGCCGCAGTGACCAAGATCGGCGGGACCTTTGCCGCTTCTGACCAACGCACTCGCTCCAACGCCAAACCGAGTCGGCCTTCAAGTGCGGCGTCGGCGATTTCGTATCCGCGAACCTCTGCTCGGCCACCGAAGTATTTGCTGACCGCTGTCACGTCGAGTCGATCGGTCGAGTCGATCACGGTAACTAGTTGGTCTACTGCCGCGGCCAACGATCGCAGGTCCGAGCCGACGGCCGAGACCAGCATCGTGGCTGCCTGATCGTCCATGGTTCTGCCCTGGTCACGAACCTCGGTACGGACCCAACCGATCAAATCGCGCTCGTATTTGGGTGCCTTTTGGGCGATTTCGTCAACGCTCGCACATTTGCGCAGTTTGTCCAGCAGGCCTTTGCCTTTGACTCCCCCACCGTGGACTAGCACCACCGCATTGTCTTGGCTGGTGTTCGCCGCATAGTCGAGCAGTTCAGTTGCCGACACTTCGGCCAACTGCTCCAACTCGGTGAGCACTACCGCGGTCGCTTCACTAAAAAGCGAAGCGCTCGTTAGCGCAGTAAACTCCCCCGGCCCTAGCGACGAAGCGCTCGACTCGGCAACTTCGACCGCCGGGTCGGCTTCGCGTACCGCAGCGATGGCCCGGCGTTTGGCACGGTCAGAAAGGAACTCAGAGTTGCCGGTGATCAGCAGGATCTTTCCGAACGGGTTCGCCACCGTTTGAGGATAGGTCACCGCGCCCCACGTTCGTCGGCGGACTTCACTGAGACAGGACCGCCAAGCCTCCTGCGCGGTCAACGACTGCGACATCCCCATTTCGATCGGTACGCCAAGTCGAGATTCCACGTTCGTTAAGTTCAGCCAACAACGATTCGGTGGGGTGACCGTGTGGGTTGTCTGCGCCGACCCCGATTAGCGCGATCGCGGGATTGACGCGGTCAAAGAGTTCGGGCCACTGATCGGCACTGCCGTGATGGGCGACTTTTAGAATGTCGGCACTCAAGTCCGGATTCGCCTGCGCAAGACCCCGTTGGGCCTGTTCTCCGATGTCGCCGGTGAACAGAATCCGCCGGCCATTGAGGTGCAGGCGCACCACCACGCTCAAGTCGTTGAACTCATCTTGGGTAGCTTCCCCGGTGGCCGGGCGCGGCCAGAGGACTTCCAGTTGAGCCGGGCCAACACTAAAAACTTGGCCGGCAACAAGTTCGGCCCGCGGCGTCTTGCCCAACTGCGGTGCGCCGGTGGGACCGAACGCGACTAGACCGACCTTGCGACCGCGCGCCGCCCCCGCCGCCCCGTCGATGTGATCGGCGTGGGCATGGGTAAACAGCAGCAGTGGGATCCGCTTGATTCTCAACTTTTGCAAACAGCGATCGATAAGCGCCGGATCTGGACCAGCGTCGATGACGATTGCTTCTCCTGGCGCTGTTGGCACTACAAAGCCGTCGCCTTGGCCGACGTCGCAGGCCACCACTAGCAGGTGCTTGGGCGGCCAACCCGGACTTGGCGGGCGCACTAACGCCACACAAAGACCCAGCGCCAGCCCGACGAAAACTACTGGGCGCCTCGCCGCGGACCAGATAAAAGCTGCAATTACCGGAGCTATGGCGATCAACGTCCACCACGGCAACGACCAGTCGATCGCCGCGCCCGGCAGTCGCGAGCCAACCGACCCGATCTGCACAATCGACCACCCTGACCAAAAGGCGAGTTCACCTGGCAGGACCGCAAGCGACGGGGCCACCAAATCCAGTAGCCCCGCACCCAAACCCAAAATGGTCGCCGGCGCCACCGCCGGCGCGGCGGCCATGTTGGCAAACACCGCAACGAGCGAGACTTCACCGCTCAGGAACGCCACCACCGGCAGGCAGAACAGGTGAGCTGCCAGCGGAACGGCCAGCGCCTGCGCCACCGGCGTCGGCAGCCAACTGAGCCGATCCGCCAAGGGGTTGGCCAAGACGATGATCCCGCAGGTGGCAAGCACCGAGAGGATGAAACCAGGCTGGCCGGCCAGCCACGGGTCGAAAGCCAGCAGCGCCAGCACCGCCCAAGCGAGAGCACGGAGTCCGCCGGCGGCCGAACCGGTCAGCATCGCCACCAACGCCACCGAACCCATTACCGCCGCGCGCTGCACGCTCGGCTCGGGGCGCGCGACCAGCACGAAGGAAATAATCGTCAGGGCCGCGGCCAGTAGCAGGAAAACCGGCCGCGCCCGAACCGCACGCAAACCGAAAACGACCAACGCCAGCACGATCGTCAGGTTCGCGCCCGAAACCGCCAACAGGTGCGTCAGGCCCGTTCGCTGAAAGTCCGATCGTGTCGATTCGGTCAGTGCGCTTTCGTCCCCGGCCACCAGAGCCGGTACGAGGGCAGCACCCTGCCCGGAACGATGATCGACGCCGTCACGGATTCCTTGACGCACAACCTCCGAGCCGCGCCACCACCACGGCATCGAATCGGTTGGCTGCCAGTTGAGTACCCGAAACTGGGCCACCTCGTCACTTCGGTCGGCCGGCGACATTTTGGCCCTAACTACGATGGTCTCGCCGGTGCGGAGCCCGGACTGATCACCGCTTAGGAATGCCGTGGCCCGCTGTCGCAGTTGCCAACCCTGACTGCGGGTCTGCACTCGCCGCACGGTCACTTGCAGAACCGTGCCGGGTCCACTTTGCCCGGCGTAGACTCGGGCGTCTTGGCGCAAGGTGAGTTCGGCGTCAACTGCGGCTGACTGCTCGGCCAGGTCTGTTGCTGGTGAGGCCTCAACAGCGGCCAAACGCAAGCCACAGCCGAAAAATGCGACCGCGATTGCGATCGCGGACAAGGCCACCCAGCGACGGTGCCAACCCAAGCTTGCTACGACCAATAACGTCAAGCCAGCAACAAAAGACCAAGTTGGCTCTAGCCGCACTAGGAGTGCGACTCCAACCCACGCGCCAAGCGCCGCGGGCGCGATCCGCAGATCAGACGCTGATGCGATCACGTAGTTGGCTCAGCGTGGCCGGACCGATTCCTTTGACTTCTAGTAGGTCTTCAGCACTGCGAAACGGCCCGTTTGAGGTGCGCCACGAGATGATCGCTTCGGCTGTAACCGGACCGACCCCCGGCAATGTTTCGAGGGCGGTCGCGTCGGCACTATTGAGGTTGATTTTGACTTGCGCCCCCGGTTTCGCCGCACCGGCAGTCGGCGGATCGCCGACGAGCACCTGTTCGCCATCGACCAGGGCCCGAGCCAAGTTGATCGCGGTATCGTCGACCTTGCCCGTCATCCCGCCGGCCGCAGCAATCGCATCGTTGACTCGAGCGCCCGGCTTGAGCGTGACGATGCCCGGACGCTTAACCTTGCCCGCCACATGGACAACTATTTCAGCGCCACCGGCGCCACCGGGGGGCGCGGCCGAGGACGCCGACCGCACCCCCGCAGTCGGCATCACCGACACCTGCGCCGGTTGACCGGCCAAAAGCCACCACACCACCAATACGCTGGCGGCCACCGCGATAGTCATCAACAAGCGAAGGTGGATCGGTCGGATTTGGCGCTGACGCGAACTTTCTCGGCGCCGACGTCCCGGTTCGGGCTCGGCCAAATCCACCAATGAAGCGTCAAAATTTGCTCTGAGTTCAGCGAGCCGCTGCCGAGCTACATCTGCGCGGGTCTCCTGTGGGACGGGGGCCATCTGCCGACCATAGGTCGAGGTCTAACGACTGCAGAACCACCTAGTTCAAGACTGTGGAGACCGGCCAGGCCCGTGCAAAAGTTGTGGGAAATCGTGCCCGCTGACGGTGACCGCGATTGTGCCAGGGCCGACGTGAGCACCAATATCGGCACCAACCTCATTGACCGGCACCGAATCTCGGCCCAACCGCCGGGCCAACTCTGTGCTGAGTTGCTGCGCCACCTCACGGTTCGCCAACTGCTGGACTCCGATGTCGTAGCCGGCGGGCAACTTTTCTGCGGCCTCAACGGCCAGGTCGACCAAACGAGCGATTGCCTTCGCAGACGTACGAACCCGCTCAAGTGGCGCGACCAAACCGTCTTCGATCGTCAAAATCGGCTTCACCGAGAGGGCCGCACCGATTAGCGCCGCAGCGCGACCAATCCGGCCGCCGCGACGTAGATGCTCCAAGGTGTCGACGTAAACCAAGACTTTGGAGGACTCCGCCGTCGAGGAAGCCGCCGCGGCGACCTGCTCGATCGTTCCGCCCGCAGCACTAACCCGAGCGGCCATCCCGGCCGCAAATCCGGTGGCTAGGCCGACTTGGAGGGTGTCGACCACCTGAACGGGAATGTCCACCCGAGTAGCTGCCAACCGGGCCGCATCGACGGTCCCTGAAACTCGCGAACTCAGGTGAACGGAAACGATTCCAGTTGCTCCAGTGGCGGCCAACGCCTCAAATATCGAGGCGAACATTTCCGGCGAGGGCCGAGAGGTACTGATCGGCACGGCCTGGTTCAGCGCCTCGGCAATCATCGAAGACGACACGTCCACACCTTCGGTATAGACGCGCGCACCGATGATTACGGTGGTTGGCACAACCGTAATGCCTTCGCGGGCCGCATCATCTGGGTCAAGCGAAGCAGTCGAATCGGTGACGACGGCAATGGACATACCCCTACCCTATCGAACCGGCAGGTTGGCTCGGACCGGCTAATCGGCAAGCCGAATCACGTCAGTAGACGTCACGGGAGTATCGGCCAGAGACGGTCAACTCGGCTAGCCAATCCTTCGCACCAACTGGAGTTAGCCCGCCATGCTCACCGGCGATTTCCAATAGGGTCGCTTCCACGTCTTTGGCCATCCGCAACCGGTCGCCGCAAACGTAAAAGTGCGCACCGTCATCTAGCCAACTCCACAACTCACGACCGTTTTCGCGCATCCGGTCTTGGACATAAATTCGATGCTGTTGATCCCTAGAGAACGCGGTGTCAAGTCGGGTGAGCACCCCACTGCTTCGCAGGTCCTCAAGTTCGTCGCGGTAGTAGAAGTCTGTTTGGCCGTTGCGTTCGCCAAAGAAGACCCAGTTTTGGCCGCTATGGCCTCTGGCCGCCCGGTCGCGGATGAACCCGCGAAACGGTGCAATTCCGGTACCCGGCCCGACCATGATCGCCGCCCTGTCAGAGTCCGTGGGTGGACGAAAGTGACGCTGAGCTTGGACGAAAACATGCGCACCGCCTTCGGCCCGATCAGCGAGGAATGACGAGCAGACGCCGTGTCGCCACGGACCATGAACGCGATGGCGCACGACCGAGACGGTCACTTGGACTTCGTTCGGGTTCTCATGTGGGCTCGACGAGATCGAGTACTGACGCGGCGTGAGCGGCTTGAGTACCGATAGCCACTCGTCGACACTGGCCAACACCGGATATTCGCGAACCACGTCAATGAGTTGGCGGCCCCACGCCCACGAGTCGAACTGACGGCGATCATCTTGGGCGACCAGTCCTGCCAGATAGGAACCGCGGTGACGTTCGGCAATGAGGCGCGCGGCTGCCGGGGTGATTGCGGCCAGGTCGTGGCTATTGGTGAGTAAGTCACCTAGGCGCACTGGATCGTGTTCAGCGTCGATCGTGGTTTCGGGGTCAAGACCCGTCAGGTTCAACCACGCGTCAACATAGGCGGGGTCCATTTTGGGCACGACGGCCAAGGCGTCTCCAGCCTCGTAGGTGAGCGTCCCGTCGGGCAACTCAAAACCGAACCTGCGCACTTCCTTGGTGGATCCTTCACCCGTTAGTCGCTCGTTCCTAGTTAGCTCGGCGAACAGCGGTCGGTTCCGTCCGTACGTGACTGGGGCGGACTTGGCGCTCGTAGCGCGCATACGCCCGGTCCTCTGGTCCGGGGTTGGGCCGATCGCATCGCCAACGGCCGAAATCCATTTATTGGCCGCGTCGTCAAAGGCCGGTTCGCAATCGATCCGATCAACAATTCTGTTGCCGCCGAGTTCGGCCAACTGTTCGTCGAGTCGGCGACCGAACCCGCAGAAGTCGTCATAGGCCGAATCGCCGAAGGCCAGCACGCTGTAATTCAGTGCGGCCAGATCCGGTGCCGCTTTGGCAGTTAGCTCGCGCCAAAAGCCGACGGCTTCGGCGGGTGGGTCACCGTCGCCGGTGGTGCTAGTTACGAACAGAACGGTCCCGGTCAAATCCGCCGGGTCAACCTGCGAAAGGGACTGCGCATTAGCCAAAATGCCTCGCGCTTGTAGCGTCTCGACTAGTTCAGGCACATGATCTTCAACGCGGCCGGTTTGCGAAGCCCAGAGTACTGAAACTGCGCCAGCCGACGGCTGCGTCGATGGCGCCAAGGCCGCCAAAACTTCGTCGAACCATTGACGTACTTGGCCAGAAACCGGAGCCGCAGCCGGTAGCCGCGGCCCGTTGGCCGACACGGCCGCCAAGTATCCAGCCAGCCAGGCTGTTTCCTGCTCGGAGACTTCAAGTTCGGCTGGTGCCCCGGCGAGTTTTAGCGGCGCACGTTCGAGCCGGACGGCGCACACCTTGAACTCTGGTTGCAAAGAATCTGGGTCGACTGCGTCGTTAGTTACCGCGTTGATCGCCAGCAACTCGCTGGTTTGTTCACCCCAGTGGATCGGCGCGAAACAGTTGCCCGGCAGCACCCGATCGGTGATAACCGCAGGCAGTACCGCTTCGCCGCGCCGCGAACAGATCCGGACCTCGCTGCCTTCGCCGATGGCCAACCGTGCGGCGTCTGCGGGGTTGATCTCGACGAACGGACCAGGATCGAGGCGATTGAGTCGGGCAACCTTGCCCGTCTTGGTCATGGTGTGCCACTGGTGCGGCAGTCGGCCAGTGTTGAGCACAAACTCGAAGTCGTCGTCGGGGGTTTCGGCCGGCGCCAAATGCGGTCTGGGATGAAAGACTGCGCGGCCGTCGTCGAACGCGAACGCGAGTTTTGGTACCTGCCCATCGGCGCGCACAACTCGACGTTGACTGACGCCATCGTTTCGGTAGCGGATTGGATTGCGGGCCGCGCCGTGTGGTGGGCACGGCCACTGAACCGGTTCGCGACGCAGTCGCTCGTAGTCGACCCCGCGCAGGTCGTAGCCCGTCTTCGGATTAGCGAACTGGCGGATCTCGTCGAAGATCTGAGCCGCGCTGTCGTAGTTGAATGCCTCGTCAAAGCCCAATCGTCCGGCGATCTGCGCGATTAGCTCCCAGTCCGGCAGCGCTTGGCCTGGCGCCGTGGTCGCCGGTTGGCAGAGCGTCAGGTTCCGCTCGGAGTTGACCATGACCGATTCGGACTCAGTCCACATCGCCGCCGGTAGGGCAATATCGGCGAACTCCAAGGTTTCGTTTTGCGCGAAGATGTCTTGGACGACGACCACTTCGGCTTTGGTCAGTGCCGCCCGCACCGTCTCGCGGTTGGCGACCGAGTGGGCGGGATTTGTGCAGATGATCCAGACTGCCTTGATTTTGCCGGCGGCCACCTGCTCGAACATGTCGATTGTGCCGCGGCCGACGTCGGCGCGGATCGTGCCCGGCGCTAGGCCCCACTTTTGTTCACAGAATTTACGATCGGCGGGCAAAACTACACTTCGCTGACCCGGCAGTCCCGGGCCCATGTAGCCCATTTCGCGCCCGCCCATTGCGTTCGGCTGACCGGTGAGGGAGAACGGACCCGAACCCGGCCGACAAATCGCACCGGTGGCCAAGTGCAGGTTGCAGATCGCGTTGGTGCTCCAAGTGCCGTGGGTCGACTGGTTCAATCCCATCGTCCAACAGGTCATCCAGTTCGCCGATTCGCCGATCCAGGCGGCCGATTGGCGCAGGTCACAAGCGGAGATTCCGGTGACTTCTTCGACGATTTCGGGCCCATACTCGCCGGCCAGGGCAGCCGTTTGATCCCAGCCGCTGGTGTGTTCAGCGATGAAATCGTGATCGATGGCGTCTGCCTCGATCAGTAGGTTGAGGATCCCGTTGAGGAAGGCCAGGTCGGTGCCAGGTTTGATCTGGCAAAACAAGTCAGCCTTCTCGGCGGTCGCGGTTCGCCGAGGATCAACCACCACCAGGCGCGCACCGGCTTTTACTCGCTCCATCATCCGCAGAAACAGGATCGGGTGCGTTTCGGCCATGTTCGAACCGATGACCAAAAACAGGTCAGCGTGGTCGAAGTCGTCATATGACCCCGGCGGGCCGTCAGAGCCCAAGGATTGCTTGTACCCGGTACCGGCGCTGGCCATACACAGCCGCGAATTGGACTCCAGGTTGATCGTGCCGAGATAGCCCTTGGCCAGTTTGGTGGCTAAATACTGCGCCTCCAGCGACATTTGGCCTGAGACGTAAAGTGCGACCGAATCGGGCCCATGCTCGTCGATGACGGCCTTGAACCTTGCTGCGGCCTCATCGAGCGCCACACTCAGGTCGGCTTGGGTTCGCTCACTCGACCGGTCTCGGCGGACCGAAGCGAACTCCATTCGGCCAGGTGCGGCAAGCAGATCCGCGGTCGTGGTGCCTTTGGTGCACAACCGACCACCGTTTGCCGGGTGATCTGGGGTACCTACAGCATCAACCACTGTGCGACCCGTTGGCCCTGACTCGATTTGCAGCGTCAGCCCACAACCTACCCCGCAATAGCCGCAGGCAGTCCGCACAGCCGTTTGACTTGGGAAGGTCATGGTCATTTCAAGCTCAGACTGCGGCCGCGAACCCGAAGTCGGCGGCATTCTGGTACCGCTGAACCACTAGGTCAACGAGCCGTTCATCGGGCAGGCGCTCATCCAAAAGCGGCGCGGTCACCAAGTCAGCACCAACGTTTTTCAAGGCGTCGTGGAAGTGACCCGGCGCCAACAGATAGGAGGCCAGGAGCACTCGACGGCCCGGTTCACGTGCCGCGGCGACGACATCGGCCAAGGCCGTACCGCAATGTCCAACGTGACCCAATGGCACGAGTCGACCGAGTCGCTCTGACAGGGCCGACGCAACTTGGTTCATCGATTCGACTGCTACCTGGTCGCTTGACGCCGATGCCCCCAACACAACCGTGTCCGCTCCGCTCATCCCCGACTCGATCAGCCGCTCAACCAAGATTTCGACCAGTGCCGAATTTGGGCCAAGCGGGTCGGTCGCGCGATGGCTGGGGTTTCGGTCCACGGCATCGGCGATGTCGTGGTGGACGTGGTAGCCAGCAGACAGCAGCAGCGGCACGACGATCGCTTCGCGGCGACCCACTTGGCCTAGCACCTCACCGAGGGCAGGCTGTTGGACGTCGACGAAGGTGTCGATCACTTCGACCGAGCCGAGCCGGTCACGAACGGCCGAAACTAGGGCGGCAACTGCCGCGGCACCGGCGGCCGATCTGGTGCCGTGACTGCAGGCGACTAAGGCCGGAAGGCTTTCGCTCATGATTCCTCCGTCGGTTCAGCTAACGCGAGTCGGTAGCCGCGTTTGACTACGGTCTTGATCACTTCTCGCCCGTTGAGTGCCTCGCGAAGGCGCGCGATCGCGACGTCCGCGGTGTGGGACTGAGTTGATTCGCCCGGCAACGCGGCGAGAACCTGATCGCGAGTGAAAACTGCTCCCGGTTCGCTCGCCAGCAGTCGAAGGACCGCTAACGCCGAGGGTGAAGCCGGCAAAATCTCGTTGTCGATGGTGGCCGTAGTGGCCAGCACGCGCAGTCGGCCGGCAGTCACGTCGATGCCAAGGTCATCGCTGGCGAACCGCATCACAATCGTGCGCACGAGGGCGCCGAGTCGGCCGCGGTCAGGCACCAGTGGCTCAAAGCCCGCGACGATTAGTGGTTCGGCAGTTACCGGGCCGACGGCCGCTAAGACCAGTCGCCCGGCCCCAGCAAGTTCAAGTGCCGCATCGACTCCGTGTTGGCGCCGCAATTCGCTGAGCCAGGCCGCCGACCCGGGCGCTGAGGTAAAGACGACACAGTCGAATCCACCGGCGATCACCTCACGCACGGACTGCTGAACTGCCGCCAGATCTGGCGGTGAGCCCCAGCGATAGACCACCAAGGTGACCGTGCTGGCGCCAGCGCCGGTAAGGGCGGTCTCCAGTCCGTCATCACCCGCGCCATGATGTTGGACCGCGATCCGCTGGCCCGCGACCCCTTCGGCCACTAGATATTCGGCCATCTCTTTGGAGGTTTCGGACTCGGCCACCCAGTCCGCGACTAGGCCAGCGGCTTGGATTGCGCCGCGCGCCTTCGGACCACGAGCAACGATCCGGGCGTCGCCTAGTACCTGCAGCAACTGCTCGAGCAGGCCGACGGCTTCGGCCGCCTCCAACCAGCCGCGAAAGCCAATTCCAGTGGTGATTACGACGATTTCGGGCGGATTCGCAATGAGTTCTTGAGTTCTGGCGACAAGCGATTCCTCGTCGATATGAGACTCCACGCCAAGAGTCGAGGCGACATGCACCTGTCCCCCACGCCGAACCAGCGCGCTCGCCAGATCGGTCGACCGCCGTTGGGCGGTGACCAATATTCGAGTGCCGGCCAGCACGGGGCCAGCAGGAATCACGCGGCGCTCCGACGCAGCCACACGACTTCGTCTTCAACCTTGACGTCCCAATGCCCAAGACCAACTTCGGGGTCGTCAAGGCAAACGCCGGTGCGCAAATCGAATGCCTGCTTGTGCAGCGGCGAAATCACGACCGGCGTACCGGCCCGACTACCGACCAGGCCACGAGCGATCACATTCGCGCCGGTGAACGGGTCCCGGTGGCCAACGGCACAAACTTCACCGCCAGAAAGCCGGAACACTGCCACCTGCTCATCGTTGACTAGGGCGGCCGCACCCCGGTCGATCCAGAGCCGATCCAGGGTACAAACGGGCAGCCAAGCGTCTGGGTCGGCAGACGTCGCCTGTTGATCGGTCAAGGCAGCACTCATGATTTGGCCTCTTCTTGATTGCGGATCCAGAGTTTGTCTCCGGAGATCACGACCGGTTCGGCCGGGCGACGCTGCCCGCGCTCGATCACGTAGTTGAGGTCCGGATCGCCGGCCTCGGGTGCATTCACGAAAGACCCGAACTGGGCCAGCTTCTCTGGGTCGTTTAGTGCATCGGCCCATTCATCTGAATAGTTTTCCACGTGAGCTTGGATCTGGGCGTCCAATTCAGCTCCGATGGACAGTGAGTCCTGTAACACCACTTGTTGGACGTGTTCGAGCCCGCCCTCGATGCTTTCGATCCACGGTGCGGTCCGCTGAAGCCGGTCTGCGGTGCGAACGTAGTAGAGCAAGAAGCGGTCGATGGCTTGAACGAGTTCCTCGGTGCTCAGGTCCTCGGCGAAGAGTTGAGCGTGACGCGGGGTGAACCCGCCGTTGCCGCCGACATACATGTTCCAGCCGTTGTCGGTGGCGATCACGCCGACGTCCTTGCCGCGCGCCTCGGCACATTCGCGGGCACAGCCCGAGACGCCGAACTTGATCTTGTGCGGCGAGCGCAAGCCGCGATAGCGCAACTCGAGCGCGATCGCCAGGCCAACCGAATCGCCGACACCGAAGCGACACCAAGTTTCACCGACACAAGATTTGACCGTGCGAAGGCTCTTGCCGTAGGCGTGGCCAGACTCGAAACCAGCATCGACAAGCCGCTTCCAAATGGCCGGCAGTTGATCGATTCGAGCACCGAAAAGGTCGATTCGCTGACCGCCGGTGATTTTGGTGTAGAGACCAAATTCTGCGGCCACTTCACCGATCACGATCAGCCCTTCGGGAGTGATTTCGCCGCCTGGAATGCGTGGGACGACCGAGTAGGTGCCGTCCTTTTGCATGTTCGCCATGACGTGGTCGTTGGTGTCTTGGAGCCTGGCGTTTTCGCGATCCATCACGTGGCCAAGACCAAGCGAGGACAGGATCGACGCCGCTACCGGGCGGCAGATATCGCAACCGTCGCCGCGACCATGTTGAGCAATCAGTTCGCTGAACGTTGTGATGCCGGCTAGGGCAACGACTTCGTAGAGTTCGCGCCGGCTCAGACCGAAGTGTTCGCACAAGGCGTTGCTGACTTCGATGCCTTGGGCAGCCAACTCAACCCCGAGGATCTGCTTGACCAGCGGCACGCAAGAGCCACAACTCGTGCCGGCTTTTGTGCAGGCTTTGACCCCGGCCAAGTCGGTGCAACCCTCATCGGTGATCGAGCAGCGAATCGCGCCGGCGGTGACGTTGTTGCAGGAACAAACCACCGCCTCGTCGGGCAGCGCCCCTGTTGTTGGCGGTTCCATGCCCTCGGGCATAAGCCAAGCCGACGGGTCGCTACCAAGTGCGTTGCCGACCATCGGACGAAGGTTCGTGTAGGCCGAGGCGTCACCAACGAGCACTCCACCGAGCAAGGTCGAGGCGTCGTCGCTCATCACCAGCTTCTTGTAGATACCAGCGAGCGGATCGGCATAAACGACTTCCAAGCTGCCGCCTTCAGTGGCGAAAGCGTCACCGAAACTGGCAACGTCGACGCCGAGCAACTTGAGTTTCGTCGACAGGTCCGCTCCCGTGAACTCGGCGCTCCCGCCCAGCAGCCGGTCGGCGACCACCTCGGCCATCGTGTAGCCGGGCCCGACCAGACCCCAAACGCGATCCGCGATGCACGCCACTTCGCCGATTGCCCAGATGTTTTCGTCGCTGGTCCGACAGTCCGGCTCCGCCATGACGCCGCCGCGGGGGTGAACGTCAAGACCGGCGTCCTTCGCCAGTTCGTCGCGCGGCCGAACGCCGGTCGCGAAGACAACCACGTCGGCGGGTACCGAGTCACCGTCGGCAAAAATCATTTTGCCGACCTTGCGGGTGCCGCGGCCATTACGCAAAGCCTTAGTCGCGGTGGAGGTGCGAACGTCGACACCAAGACCTTCGATCAGGCGACGAAGCGCCTCGCCTCCGCCCGGATCGACCTGAACCGGCATTAGGTGGTCGGCGAACTCCACCACCGTGCACCCAGCGCCAAGTTCGCGCAAGGCGCCGGCGGCTTCTAGTCCCAACAGGCCGCCACCGATAACGGCACCGTGCAACGGTCGGCCTAGTTGGCGAGTACGGTCGGTTACCCACGCCCGAAGTTCGGCCACGTCATCAACGGTGCGGTAAACGAAACAGCCCGGCAGATCTGAGCCGTCAACCGGCGGAACCGTCGCGTAGGAACCGGTAGCCAAGACCAGCTCGTCGTACTCGACCTCGCGGCCTAGGACCGAAACGGTCTTGGCGTCCCGGTTGATCTGGGTGACGCGGGCGTTTCGGTGCAACCGAACCCCTGGGGTGTGCCACAGATCCTGATCGCCTAGAAGCAGATCGTCTGGGTCGGGCACGGTGAAGAAGGAGGTAAGCGCGACTCGGTCATACGGCGGCCGGCTTTCCTCGCCGTACACGTCAATGTCCCACGACTCGGTGGCGCCACGCTCGACCAGTGCTTCGACCAGTCGACGTGCCACCATGCCAGCGCCGGCTACAACAAGCTTCTTGCGGTTCATAAATACAGCCTCGCTGGCCTAGATTTCGTGACCGCTCGCTCTGCGTAACGTCTAAGGCACGTTTCGGTTACAGACCGGCCTGTAGCACTGTGAGCACTTCGTTCCAGTTCGGTTACCCAGCAGAGACCACCGGCGAAACGAGGGCTTTCTAGGTTCGTCACATCCCGTCCTGTCAAGTCACTGGAGGCCCGATGACCTCGTCACTGCCCGTAGACGTACAGCCCGAACCAAGCCATTCCCGACCCACCACCAGCACGCTGGCCCATCGACCTGGTCGCTGGATCGACGGCTGGGATCCCGAAAACGAACAGCAATGGCAGGCAGAAGGCAAGCCGATCGCCAACCGCAACCTGACCGTTTCGGTGTTCGCCGAATTTTTCGGCTTCATGATGCTCGGCGTCTGGAGCATCGTCGTACCGAACCTGCCGGCCGCCGGATTTGAGTACACCACCGACCAGCTCTACTGGTTGATCGCAGTGCCCGGACTTGCCGGTGCGGCCATGCGAATCGTCTATACCTTCATGGTGCCGATATTCGGTGGCCGGAACTGGACAGTCATTTCTTCGCTGTTACTTCTCATTCCTGGCATCAGTTTGGCTTGGGCCGTCAGCAACCCCGACACGTCTTTCGCGATGATGCTGCTGGTCGCCTCGCTGGCCGGATTCGGCGGCGGAAACTTCGCCTCTTCGATGGTCAACATTTCGTTCTTCTATCCCCAGGCCGAGAAGGGCAAAGCGCTTGGAATCAACGCCGCCGGCGGCAACCTTGGCACCGGAATCGTCCAACTCATCGTGCCCCTGATCATCACCACCGGCGCGGGCATCGCGCTTGATCGCGCCGGGCTGATCTTCATCCCGGCGGCGATCCTGTCAGCGCTGGCCGCGTTCTTGGTGATGCACAACCTGTCGAATGCGCACTCTGACCTGAAGAGCTACGCCTTCGCGGTGCGCAACCCCCACACCTGGATCCTGTCGTTCCTCTACATCGGCACCTTCGGCTCATTCTTGGGCTTCTCGTTGACGTTCCCGACGCTGATGAAAACGATGCACCCAGACGTGCCGATCCAGTTGGCGTTCGTGGGTGCGGTCACCGGTGCGCTTTCGCGGCCTCTTGGTGGAGCGTTGGCAGACCGCCTCGGTGGCACCTGGGTGACGATGGCTTCCTACGCAGTCATGGCTGCCGGCGTCACCGGCTTGGTGTTCACCTACGCGACTGCAAGTTTCCCGGTGTTCCTGGCTCTTTTCCTCGTGTTGTTTGCCGCCGCTGGGATCGGCAACGGCTCGGTCTATCGGATGATCCCGATCACCTTCCAAATCGGGGCCGACACCACGCAAAAGCGAGAACTTGGCCATCGGGCGGCCGCCGGTTGCATCGGCATCGCCGGCGCAGTCGGAGCCCTCGGGTCGTTCTTCGTGCCACGAACGTTCGCCTCGTTCGGCATCGAAGGCGGGCTTTGGATCTTCGCCGGAACGTACCTCGTGATGCTGGTGGTCGCGTGGGGCGTCTACGCCCGACCCGGTAGCGAGATCGCCTCAGAGCGCGTCTGAATCAAAAAGCCGGGCCGGCCGATCGAGTGGATCGGCCGGCCCGGCTCTTGCTTTTGTGCCAACGGTTAGATGACTACGCTGACCAGCTTCGGGGCGCGAACAATCACCTTGCGAACTGGGCTGTCACCGATCGTGCGGGCCACATTTGGTTCAGCCAGCGCCAACTCGGTCAACGCCTCGTCACTGACGTCTGCTGGCACTTCGAGTCGGCCACGCACCTTGCCCTGAACCTGAACGACGCAGGTGACCAGGTCCTCGACCAAGAACTGCGGGTCAGCGGTCGGATAGGTGGCGTAGGTGATCGTCTCGGTGTGGCCGAGTTTGGCCCAAATCTCCTCGGCCAAGTGCGGGGCGAACGGAGCCAACATGACAGTCAACGGCTCGATCACCGCAGCAGCGTGAATCGATTCCTTCGTCAGGTAGTTCGTCAGCTCGATTAGTTTGGCGATGGCGGTGTTGAACCGCAGTTCACCCATTTCCTCGGTGACCCCCGCGATCGCCTGGTGCAAGGCCCGAAGCGCGCCCGTGTCGGGAACCGAATCGTCAACGATGGTCTGGCCGGTCTCTTCATCAACCACCAAGCGCCATACCCGCTGCAAGAACCGTTGCGAGCCAACGACTGCGCGAGTTTCCCACGGCCGCGAAACATCGAGCGGACCCATGCTCATCTCGTAGACGCGGAAGGTGTCGGCCCCGTATTCGGAATACATCTCGTCGGGGGTGACCACGTTCTTGAGCGACTTGCCCATCTTGCCGTATTCGCGGTTGACCGGTTCACCGTCGAGCAGGAACTGACCGTCAACCTCGACGACCTGATCGGCGGGCACATAGGTGCCGCGAGCGTCGGTATAGGCGTAGGCCTGAATGTAGCCCTGATTGAACAGGCGGTGGAACGGTTCCTCGCTGGAAACGTGGCCGAGATCGAACAGGACCTTGTGCCAGAACCGGGCGTAGAGCAGGTGCAAAACCGCATGCTCAACGCCTCCGACGTAAAGGTCGACGCCGCCAGTCTCTCCCGGGTTTTTCGGCCCCAGCCAATACTTTTCGTTCACCGGATCGGTGAGCGCGGCGTCGTTGTTGGGGTCGGTGTAGCGCAGTTCGTACCACGAAGAACCAGCCCAGTTAGGCATCGTGTTGGTCTCGCGGCGGTACTGCTTTGGCCCGTCACCCAAGTCGAGGGTCACGTTTACCCAGTCGAGTGAACGACCCAACGGCGGCTCGGGTTCGCTGGTGACGTCGTCGGGCTCAAAAGTGCGCGGGGTGTAGTCAGGCACTTCGGGAAGCTCTACCGGCAGCATCGACTCGGGCAAGGCGATTGCCGTGCCGGCCTCGTCGTAGACGATCGGGAACGGTTCGCCCCAATACCGCTGACGGCTAAACAGCCAATCTCGCAGGCGATAAGTCGTGGTTCCCTCACCGTCACCGCGTTCGGCCAACCAATCGATGATCGTCTGCTTCGCCTCTGCCACCCCCAGCCCATTGAGGCTGACACCGTCGTCAAACGTGGCGGTGTTTTCCGAGTTGATCGCAATGCCATCGCCCGTCCACGGCAGTTGGGCATCCTCAGGCATCGAAACCACCGGGGTGATGGCCAGCGCGAACGCAGTCGCGAACTCGAAGTCACGCTCGTCGTGTGCCGGGACCGCCATGATCGCGCCGGTGCCATATCCCATCAACACGTAGTCGGCGATGAACACCGGCAGTTCGGCACCGGTGACCGGGTTGGTGGCGTAGGCGCCGATGAAAACACCAGTCTTTTCCCGGTTCTCTTGCCGTTCGACGTCGGTCTTGGCCGCCGCCTCGCGCCGGTAGGCGGCGATTGCCTCAGTTGGCGTTTGGGCGCCGCCGGTCCAGCGAGCGTCGGTGTTTTCTGGCCAGGTGGCGGCGGCCAACTCGTCGACGAGTGGGTGTTCTGGCGAAAGCACCATGTACGTCGAGCCAAATAGCGTGTCCGGGCGGGTGGTGAAAACTTCGATCGGACCGGCTGGCGAGGCGAACCGAACCTGAGCGCCGGTGGAACGGCCGATCCAGTTTCGCTGCATCAACTTGACCGGTTCTGGCCAGTCGACCCGGTCAAGATCGTCGATCAATCGGTCCGCGTAGGCCGTGATCCGCATCTGCCACTGGCGTAGGTTCCGTTTGAATACCGGGAAGTTCCCGCGCTCGCTCTTGCCCTCGGCGGTAACTTCTTCGTTCGACAAAACCGTGCCAAGGCCCGGGCACCAGTTCACTGGCGAGTCGCTGACATAGGCCAAGCGGTACTCGTCGATTACCGCCGGTTCGCTCGTGCCCAACTTCTCGATCAACTCGGCGATCGGGCGAGCCTGACCTAGTTCCGGGTCGTACCAGGAGTTGAAAATCTGCAAGAAAATCCACTGCGTCCAGCGAACGAAGTCCGGGTCGATCGTGGCAAAGGAGCGCCGGTTGTCGTGACCCAAGCCCAACCGTCGCAATTGGCGACGCATATTGGTGATGTTCTCCAACGTCGTTTCACGCGGATGGCGACCCGTTTGGACCGCATAAATCTCCGCCGGCAGACCAAAGGCGTCATAACCTAACGCGTGCAAGACGTTATCGCCCTGCATCCGGCGGAAACGGCCGACAACATCGGTGGCGATGTAGCCGAGCGGATGCCCAACGTGCAATCCAGCCCCGGACGGATACGGGAACATGTCCATCAGGAAGTACTTGGAGCCGCGTGGCAACTCACCGGCCAGATCACCGGTCGGGTTGGGCGCGTCGAAGGTGCCGTCGGCCTCCCACTTGTCCTGCCACTTCGTTTCGATGCGGCCAGCCAACTCGCTGGTGTACCGGTGGGTGGAAAGTTCCTCGTTCGTCACCGGTCAAGGTTACGCGTTGGACAGCGCGCAGAACGATTCGACCTTGCGGGTCGGACCAGAAACGATCAACTCGTCGGTCGCTTCAATCCCGGTTTCGGGACGCGCATAGGTGAAGTCCTCACCCCGACGCTTGACCCCCACCACGGTCACGCCGTAGGCGGCACGCAGTTGAGATTCGGCCAGCGTTCGACCGACTGCCACCTTCGGGGCGCGAGTTCTGGCGATCGAGAAACCGTCATCGAACTCGATGTAGTCGATCATCGCGCCGGTGACCATATGGGCGACCCGCTCGCCCATCGCCGATTCGGGACGAACGACATGGGTGGCACCAACACGTTCGAGGATTCGAGCGTGCTTGGCATTGATCGCTTTAGCCCAAACTTCACTCACGCCCAACTCGACCAGACTGAGCACGGTCAACACGCTGGCCTCAACGTCGGTACCGATGCCGACGACAGCCCGGTCGAACTGGTCCGCACCGATCTGCTGCAACGCCTCACTGTCGGTGGTGTCAGCAGCGACAACATGCGTGAAATCGCTCGCATAGCGTTGGACCAGCGCAATGTCTTCGTCAACACCAAGGACGTCATGGCCGAGGCGGATCAACGACTTTGCTACGGCAGAGCCAAACCGGCCCAAACCGACCACCAGGACCGGCGCGTTCTGGGAACTTTCGTGCTTAGCCAATGATCGGTTGCTCCTCGGGAAGGTGGTATCGCGGTTGACGCCGGCGTAGCGCAAAAGCAGACGCTGCCGTAATCGTGCCTACTCGGCCGATGAACATCAAGACGATCACCACAATTTGCGATGGGGTATTTAGGTGTGGAGTCATTCCGGTAGTCAGGCCGACTGTGCCGAAAGCAGACGCGGACTCAAACAGTGAGTTCTGGAACTCGTTGTCGCTCAGCAAGGTCAGGGCGAATCCGCCGGCCGAGACCAAGGCGATCGCAATCAGCGCAATACTCAACGCGGTCCGGATGGTGCGCGAACTAATCGCCCGAGCGCCAATCCTGACCTGTTCGTCGCCGCGAACCTCAGCCAAGATCACGTAGGCCAACAGAAAGAACGTGGTCACCTTGATGCCGCCGGCCGTACTTGCGCTGCCCGCGCCGATGAACATCATCATGATCGTCAGCGCCAAAGTTTCGGGTCTGACCAGTCCCCAGTCGAAGCTCTGCAAGCCACCAGAGCGGGGCATGATGCCGGCCTCGACACCGGTGACGAACTTGTCAACAACCGAGAGTTCACCGATGGTCGCCATGTTGTTCCATTCGACTCCGACGAACATGAGTGCCGAGAAGACCAACAGTCCAAGCGATCCCCAGACGGTCAGCCGCGTGTGAATCGTCCACATTTTTGGCCGACGCCAATTTGAGTACAACTCAGCCAAAACCGGAAAACCGACACCGCCGGCAAATACCGCCACCGAAATCGGCAAGATCACCGCATAGTCGCCCGCGTAACTGGCAAGGCTGTCGGGGTGCAAGGAGAAACCCGCGTTGTTGAACGCCATCACCGCGTCGAAGATGCCGTGCCAGGCCGCATAAGCCCAAGTGTCGAAGTATTCGGTGCGATATCGCACCGTCAAGATCACGGCAGTCACCGACTGAAAGGCCAGCATGGTCAAGGTGACTCGTTTGAACAGCGGCCGCACGTCTCCAATACTCACCACATGAGTTTCGGCTTGGGCAACCAACTGGGTTCGCAGCCCCAACCGACCGCCGACGAAGAGCCCCAGAACCGTAGCCAGTCCAATGATTCCAATACCGCCAACCTCGACCAGAATCATGATGATCAGGTGCCCGACTGAAGACCAATAGGTGCCGGTATCGACGGTAGATAATCCGGTAACCGTGATCGCCGAAGTCGCGGTAAAGAACGCCTCCATGAACCCCGGCGTGTAATCGCCGCGACGAGCAACCGGCAGCATGAGTGCCACCGTGCCGATCAGGATCAACGCAAGAAAGGTCAACGGCAGCAATCGCACCGGGTGGGCGATCACTGCCGGAAGACGAAAGCGGCGGCGCCCTGGCACGGCTCGACGTTAGCACCGAGTTGACCCGGTAGATTGCCGCCATGGCAAACCCGGCGAGTTCGTTGCGAGCCCTAACTGGGCGACTTGGCCGCTCAAGCGACCTTGCTTGGCTGCTTGGCGTAGAAGGAACTCTCGCCTTGGCGATTGTTTTCGCCTTGGTCGACCTGGATCTGGCCGCGGCAATCGCGCTAACCATCTCAGTTTTGGCCGAGTGGGGCCTAGAGAAGCGCGCCACCTCGGCGGCAACCTTGCTTCGTCAAGCCTCGGCCGGTCCGCCACTTCGGTTCAGTTTGCGGGTGACCGCAGCAGTGCTCGCCGCAACTTCGTTTGCCGGCCCGTCAGCTCGCGCAACCTTCATCGCGGTTTCCTTAGCGATCGTTGTGTTGCTCTGCGGTCGAGCACTCCACGCCGAATATCGCCGGCTCGGTCCGCTAAAACCCATGCGAACTCGACACATTCCAGGCGATACCTACATTGGCGAGGGGGCCCCTGCCAGACCGCTACTAAGCACCTCTGCACAAGCGGTGGCCCTGATCCCTGCTCTCTTTGGTGCGCCTTGGTGGCTGGTCCTGGCACTTGGTGCGCTAGGTGTTGTTGCGCTCGCTTGGGGAACGATCCCTGATGCCTTGACGAGTTGGCGGATGCGGTCGGCAAAGCGAGCTACTGGTTTCACTCCGCAACTGCGCGCCGTGCAGCAGTTCTTGGACGACTACCAACCGGAAGTGATCGTCCACCTTTCTGGCCCGGACACCGCCGCCTACCAAATCAACACGTGGCTTGAAGCACTCGAAGCGCTCGACCAGCGCGTCCTGATCCTGCTTCGCGATCACCCGCTGTTCGAGAAGATGGCAAAGACTGCGCTGCCCACGTTGTCACTGCCTGCCCCCAGCGAACTGCTCATGCTCGATTTTGCGGCAGCCAAGGTGGCGTTGTACCCATCAAATACGGGCAACAACATTCACCTACTGCGCCTGCCGACGATCATGAGTGCATTTATCGGTCATGGCGACAGCGACAAGAGCGCGTCAAACAATCCCTTCTCCAAGGTCTACGACGAACTTTGGGTCGCTGGCGAGGCCGGCGCGGATCGGTATCGCAACTCCGGCATGAATATCGCCGAAACGTCGTACCGGTTTGTCGGTCGCCCGCAGGTCCACCAGATCGAAGAGACTCCACGAGTGGGCGAAGAACCCCTGCCCACCGTCCTGTACGCACCCACTTGGGAGGGAGTGAACCAACTTCAGGAATACTCCTCGCTGCGTGCAGTTGGGCCTCAGATCATCGCCGACCTAATCGCCAGTCGGGCCGTTCGAATCATCTACAAACCACACCCGTTCACCGGCCAACGCGACGCGAAATACCGGGCTGCCCACACCCAAATCAAGAACCTGCTCGATGCCGCAAGCGCCGATTTTGGAATCGACCATCGGGTGGTCTCTGGTGGGTCCCTGCCCGGTTGGATGAACCAATCGACTGCGCTGATTTCCGACATTTCCAGTGTGCTCAGCGATTGGTTGGCCAGCGAGAAACCGTACGCGGTCTTCAACCACACCGAGTTGGATACTCGCGACTTCCGCGAGGCCTACCCGTCGAGTGCTGCGGCGACGATCTTTGATCGCCAAAACCACCAGTTTGACGGCTTCATCGACGTCGTCACCGGTGCTGGTCCCGACCAACTGGCCGAATACCGGTCGAGGCTCGCGACCTATTTGCTTGGCCCGGTCGAGAAGCGCTCGTTGGCTTCGTTCCGCGATGCAGTCACCGCACTGGTTGCGCGCTCCACCGAAGAACGCGCCCAATATCGCTGACCGCACTGGCACTAGCCAGCAGACTCAGCAACGCCAGATAACCTAGGGCGGTGAGTTCTACTGCGCCGCTGGCGATAGCTATCGTGACCTTCAACCGGTCTGCCCTGCTTGACGACCTATTGCGCAGTGCCTCGCAAATGTCGGTTAGTGCCGAAAAGATCGTCGTAATCGACAACGCCAGCACCGACGACACCCAAGAAGTGATCACTCGTTGGGAGTCGGTTTTTGGCCCCGATGTCTTGGTAAACCACCTGATGGAAACCAATACCGGCGGCGCTGGCGGTTTCAGCGAAGGCACTCGGGTGGCGCTCGAACTGGGCGCCGAATGGGTCTGGCTGATGGACGACGACGTCGAGATCTTGCCCGATGCCCTCGAGCGGTTTGCGCCGTGGATGGACCGGTTCAAGGTGATCCATGGTCGCCGGTTCGATGTCGACGGAACCCCGTTCTACTGGCAGGCGAAGTTCAACCAGTTCCTCGGCGTGCCACTTCCCTACTCAGTCAAGACGTTCAACACCGACGGTTTCGCGCTGACGAACTCGGGCACATTCGAGGGGATGCTCGTTCACGCCGACGTCGTTCGCCGAATCGGATTGCCGGACCCACGCTTCTTCATCTCGTGGGACGACGCGATCTACGCTTGGCTCGCCTCGCTCGAAACCGAAGTGGCTTACGTCGATGAGTTCGTCCTGCAGAAGAAGCGCGAACAAAAGCAGGTCAATTTGGGTCTTCGCCACCTCAACGACTCGAGCCCAATGGCGAAGTATCACGTGATGCGCAACCGGGCCTATGTCGGGCGCTACTTCGCCGAGCACGACCACCTAAATCGGCTCGGTTTTGGTCTTGGGACCGCGTTGACCTTCGCCAAGGAGATCGTCCGACTCGTCGTGGTTGAGCGGTCCTTCAAGGGTTTCTCCTCCCTCGTAAATGGCTGGCGCGATGGTCGCAAAATCTGGGCCGACCGCAGTTGGACGCCAATGCCGGCCTTAGCAGGTGCAAATGACTGACGTACTGGTGGTTGGCACCGGCTTTTTTGGCCTGACCGTCGCCGAACAACTCGCAAATGATCCGGGCCTAAAAGTCCACCTGATTGATCGGCGGTCGCATCTTGGCGGCAACGCCTACAGCGAGGCCGAGCCAACCACCGGCATCGAAGTTCACCGCTACGGCGCGCACCTTTTTCACACCTCGAATGAGCGCGTTTGGGACTACGCGAACCGGTTTACCTCGTTTACCAACTACCGCCACCGGGTCTACTCGACCTTCAAGGGCGAAGTTTTCCCGATGCCGATCAACTTGGGCACCATCAACCAGTTCACCCGCTCGGCGATGACCCCCGACGAAGCCCGCGCGTGGGTAGTTGAGCAGGCTTCCGGCGGCAGCGCCGATCCGCAGAACCTTGAAGAAAAGGCGATCAGCCTGATCGGGCGACCGCTCTATGAAGCGTTCATCAAGGGGTACACGGCCAAGCAGTGGCAGACCGATCCGACTGCCCTTTCAGCCGACATCATCACCCGCTTGCCGGTTCGCTACAACTACGACAACCGCTACTTCAACGACACCTATGAAGGCCTGCCCACCGACGGCTACACCGCCTGGCTGGAGCGGATGGCCGACCACAAGAACATCACGATCGGCCTAGACGCCGACTTCTTTGATCCGAGTCAACCGTTCAACAAGAACGACTGCGTTGGCCAGTTGCCGATTGTCTACACCGGCCCGTTGGACCGCTACTTCGAAGACCAGCACGGCGCCTTGTCTTGGCGAACCCTCGATTTCGAGCCCGAGGTCTTGCCGATTGGTGACTTCCAAGGCACGCCGGTGATGAACTACGCCGACGAAGACATCGCCTACACCCGGATTCACGAGTTCCGCCACTTCCATCCCGAGCGCGACTATCCGAGCGACGCCACGGTGATCATGCGCGAGTTCAGCCGATTCGCCGAGCCTGGCACTGCCGACGAGCCGTACTACCCGGTCAATACCCCCGATGATCGGGCCGCGCTGTTGGCTTATCGGCAGTTGGCCGGAGCTGAATCCGGTGTCCATTTTGGTGGTCGCCTGGGCACTTATCAGTACCTCGACATGCATATGGCGATCGCTTCGGCGCTCTCGCTGGTCGACAACGTGCTGCGGCCAGGAATTGGCAAGTGACTCGTTTACGGCTTTGGCTGATTGCCCGCATCCGCGCCTCGCGTTTTCTGCCCGTTGGCATGGCCGACAAGCGGGCCGACGTCGAGCGTTTGAACAAGCCGTTCGCCGGCTCGGTGATGCTGTTTTTCCCAAATGGCGCTGATGCGCTTTATCAGTTGCGGCCTTGGTTTGGCGCCCTGAAGGCGCTGGCTGCTGGTCACGGACTAACGGCCGTGTTCAAGGATTCGCGCACTGCCGCGATTGTGCGCGACGAGTCCGGGCTAGATTGCGTCACTTTGGCCAACTACGGCCAGTTGGACCAGATTTTGGCTGTCAGCGAAGTGAAACTGGCGCTCTACGTCAATCACGATCCGGTGAACTTTGAGGTGTTGCGCTTCACCTCGCTGGTTCACGTCTACTTGGGTCACGGCGATAGCGACAAGGGCGTTTCGGTCTCCAATCAGGTGAAGGCCTACGACTTCTGCTTCCTGGCTGGCCAAGCCGCCCTAGATCGCACTAGCGCCGCAGTAATGCTTTACGACGCCGCCGAACGTTCGGTGCTGGTGGGTCAGCCCAGTTTGGATGTCCCGGCCCCCACGCCTAGCCCAGACCCGAATCGCCAAACTGTCCTTTATGCGCCAACTTGGGAGTCGTCGCAGCCGTCGGTCTCGTACGGCTCAGTCATCACGCATGGCTCGCAGGTGTTGGCCGCGCTGACTGGAAACTACCGAGTTATTTATCGTCCTCATCCGCTCAACGGCATCATTGATCCGGCCTACGCGGCCGCCGACGCCGCTCTTCGAGCCAGTGCCGACCGAATCGATACGGACGTGCCTTTGGCGCAGTCATTCGCTGATGCCGACCTGTTGATTACGGACGTGTCGGCCGTGACTTTGAACTGGCTGCCGACGGCAAAGCCGGTCCTCGTTTGTCTACCTCGCGTGCCGATCCCGCCGTCGAAACTGATGTCAGCACTGCCACTGCTTGAGGTCGACGCAGACATCGCCGCCGAAGTCGCCACGTCGTTGGCCGACGATCCGACCAAAGCCGCCCGAGTTGACCTAATCGACTACTACCTGGGCGACACTTCGCCGGACGTTGCGACCGAAAGGTTCTTGACCGCTTGCGCCGACACCATCAACTTGCGCGACCGGCTTTGGGCCGAAAAGCAAGGCCAAGGGGCCACCGGACCCTAACTGTGCTCTGAATTGGTCACTAGCGCCGAACTCAGTGCCCGCCGCCAATGGCCGCTGGGCCATCGGCGCGTCGAATGTCAATCACGTGGCCCGTCATCGGCGCAACCAGCACGTCGAGCGAGCGCCGGGCGACCTCTTCGGAACTGAGCAGCGTTCCCTCGGGCTCGTCGCCGAATGCCTTCGTCCGCATGGGCGTGCCCGTGCGTTCGGGGTTGACGCAGTTGACTCGAACTTCACCGGCCCACTCATCTGCCAGCGCTTGTGTCAGGTTGACGGTCGCCGCCTTAGCCGAGGAGTACAAGGAGTAGCCCTTGCGGCCGCGGGTGTAAGACGAGGACGTGAACAGCAGCAAGGAACCGTTCGACTCGGCCAATAGCGGCTGGAATTGCTGAGCGATGAAGATCGGCGCGAGGTAGTTGATCTCGGTGGCCGCCCAAATCGTCTCTTCGGTGGTGTCGGCCAGGTCGCCAATCGGCAGCACCCCGGCGGTGTTCACGACAAAATCGACTCGGCCGGTTTCGGCCATCACCTGACGGGCCGCGGCCACTATGTCTTCGCGGCGGTCGACGTGGGTTCCGGTCGAGGACCGCGAGAACGAAAAGACCTTCGCGCCATAGGACTCAGCCAGGCTCGCGATATCGCCACCGATCCCGTAGGACCCACCGAATACGACCATGGTCTTGCCCGCGAGCGCTTCGCGGTACTGCTCGTCGTCGAGTTCCTCAGGCGTTTCAGCCGAAGCCAACTGGAAGAGTTTGTCGGCGATGTAGACGTCGATCGGCTCGGTGACCTTCATATTGCGTTCGTGACCTTGAACGACCGCGATCGGCACGTCGGGGCAATAACGCAGCACCACGGTGCAGTCGTCGGTTGCGGTGAAGTCCGGATCCTGCCAGGCCAACTCGTAGGCGCGGCGGATCACCGAGGCACGAAACGCCTGCGGGGTTTGACCTCGCCGAAGCAGGTCGCGCCGCAAAACGTCAGAAATGATGGACAGGCCGTCGCCGCTGTTTGGGTGAACTTGCACGACGGTGTCTGCCGACGGAATAGCCGTATCGACGGCCTCGTAGTCGCCCAAGGCAGCCACCACGTCGTTGATGATGGTCTGCGAAACGAGCGGCCGGACGGCATCGTGGAACAGGACGTTGCATTCGTCGGCGCCGATTGCCTTCAGCGCGAGACTGGTCGTCTCGTTTCGGGTAGCGCCACCCTCGAGGATCTGGGTGACCTTCGGGTACGCGCCGTCACGGACGATCGCGTTCACTGGATCCAAATGGCCTGGAGTCATCAAAACGATGATTTCGTCGACAGCCTCGGCAGACTGAAACACCGCGATGGTGTGCTCCAGAATCGTCTTGCCGGCGATTTTGATCAGTTGCTTTGGGATTGCCAAGCCGACTCGGGTTCCGGTGCCGCCTGCCAGGATGACGGCCACATTTCGCATTTGGGTCACCCCCGAAGGTTACCTGTGCCCCACCGCTAGTCCGGCGACTGTTGCTTTTTCCAGATTCGGAAGCCCTCTTCGGTGGCGCCCCGTCGCCAATACGCCGAGACCGAAAGGTCCTCGCGGGCTACTCGCCCGTCAAGCAGATAGGGCCGAACGGACTTCAGTAAGGCCGATTCGCCGTGCACGAACGCCTGCACCCGGCCAGCCGGGAAGTCCCACGCTCGAACCGCCTGATCTAGCAGCGTGGTCGAGCCCGGGGCGGCCGGGCCGCGGTGTAACCAGTGCACCGTCAGGTCTGCCGCGCACCGCAACTCGATTTCGTGTCCTGGGCCGTCAACTTCGATGAACACGGTCGCGTGCTGATCCGAATGAAGCTGTTCGAGTGCGGCACAAATAGCCGGAATGGCAGCCTCGTCGCCAACAAAGAGCTGCTCGGTAACTTCGGCAAGTGGCCGGTAGGCGCCGCCGGGTCCTCGCAATCGCAGGGTGTCCCCCGGTTCGGCCGCCAGCGCCCAAGGGCCGGCGATGCCGTCGCTGCCATGCGTCACGAAGTCGATTGCCAGTTCTTGGGCCTGGGCGTCGACCCAGCGAACTGTGTAGGTGCGCTGGACGGTCTGACCGTCAACTTCGAAAACCAGCTTCACATAGGTGTCAGCCATGGGCAGATGGCAGGCGAGATAGTCGGCGAACGCCGGGCCTGCCAGCACAATTCGCCGGATGCGCGGCGCAAGTTGCTCGACCCGCTGAACAGTTAGTTCGACCTCGGTGCGATTAGCCACAATTTGTAGCCTAGGCCGCGTCGCCCAAATTTCGGGACTCGAGCCCAGCGGTAGAGCCGGAGAGAGCGCTCACCGCCCCAAGTCGGCGTCGCGGTTTTTCACCATCTCGACTGCCCGCGCGTTGTACCAAGTTCCCGATACTCCGCCACCTCGGCAAGGCCCGTCGGACTCGCCGGGCCGCTTGACCCATAGGTAGGCGTCAACCAATCGCGAAGCAGTTCGCGCGGTTGGACTTTGGCCAAGGGAGCGACCATCTGGGTTGCACCAAGATTCAATTTCTGAGTTCGGCAGGGGGCCCCGACCGTTGCGGGAAGTATCGATGACGAAGCGTTTTCCACCAACCAGTTTCGACACTTTCGTGCCGTAGCGAATTTCGGTGCTGGTGTGTTGAAAGTTAGACACGTTCAGGCTGAATCCGCGGGTCTTGGCGACGCCGGCACTACGGAGCAGCGAAGCCGCCGCCTTCGGGCTCAGCCAGGCGTTGTGGCCTATATCTAGGTACACCGCGTGGCGTTTGTTCTTGGCGAGGGTGGTGGCGGCATACCTGATGAGTGCTATCCGCTCGGCTCGCCGCTTGGCCGACAGGCACGTCGATGAGGACAATCCATCTGGCTCGACAATTATCGCGGCCTTCGTTTTTGAGAGTGCTTGCGCGAGTTGGCGGATACCTGCTCGATATTGCGCCGGGGTCACGCCCCCACTTGAGTAGCCGCCGCAGTCACGATGTGGAATCGCGTAGATGACAAACACCGGATAGGCCCTTTTCTTGGCGATGTCGGCCACGACAGCAGGTGCCTGGGACTTGATTCCCGAGAACTCCGATACCCAGATTGCCTGCGGTGTCGCGGCAATCTTGCTTACCGAGGGCCGATCTTCGGTGGCTTCGTTTCGTGCCGAAGCGGCGGCCTGACTGCTCGGATCAACGTAGAGGCGCTTTCCGCGGAACGGATTGTTCGGTGACGCCGCGCTAGCGGGAGCAGATAACAAGGATCCGAGCAACACGACCGCAACAGCGATCGTTGTCGCCCACTTCAACTGAACTTTTTTGGTCACGAGAATCATTCATTTGCACTTGTTTTTCGCTCTTTGAGAGCTCCGTCGGCTGTCAGTTTTGGACACTACCTGTGAAAGAGGTCACATTGTCTCTTTTTGTCACATCTTTCACATCTTTCACATGGATATGGCGGTGTGTAGCCTAAGCGTCGTGACCCAAGGCCTAAATCCAGAATCTTTTGACCCCGCAATCCGTGTCCAGGACGACCTGTTTCGTCACGTCAACGGTCCTTGGTTACGCGATGCCCCGATAAAGGCCGACCGGGCGACTGCGGGTGCGTTCGTGGATCTGGTCGACGATGCCGAACTGCTGGTGCGCTCGATCGTCGAAAAGTGCGCCGAGTCGGCCGAGGACGCCGAGCAAAAGCAGATCGGCGACCTGTTCACCAGCTTCATGGACACCGAACGGATCGAGGCCGCTGGTGCTTCCCCGCTGGCCGCCGATCTGGAACGAATTGACGCGATCGACTCGATTCCGGCGATGACCCGAACCTTGGGGACCTTGGAACGTTCGAGCGTGAGCAGTTTCATCGGCATGTACATCGCCCCAGACCGCGGCAACCCGGACCGATACATCACCCATATCGTCCAGTCCGGACTTGGCCTGCCAGACGAGTCGTACTACCGCGAGGAACAGTTCGAAGAGATTCGTCAGGCCTACCGAGCCCACGTCACCACCATGCTGACTTTGGCCGGTGTCGTCGACCCCGAAGCCGCGGCCGACCGAGCGATCGACCTGGAGACTCAGCTCGCGTCGCACCACTGGGATCGCGTCGCCTGCCGTGACGCCCAAAAGACGTACAACCCGATGGCCGCGGCCGAGCTGGCCGAGTTGACCCCGTCGTTTGATTGGCAGACCTGGTCGGCCGCCGCAAAGGTCGAACCCGCGGTGATCGCCGAGGTAATAGTGGCTCAGCCCAGCTACCTGACCGGGCTCGAAACACTGCTGACTGAGGATCTGCTGGAAAGCTGGCGCGACTGGCTGCGCTGGCAGCTCGTTCACGGTGCGGCCGGCTACCTGTCCGACGCGTTCGTCGAAGCGAACTTCGAGTTTTACGGCCGAACCTTGCAGGGAACCGACGAGTTGCGCCCCCGCTGGAAGCGCGGCATCGGTTTTGTCGAAGGGTCGATGGGCGAGGCGATCGGCAAGATTTACGTGCGCACCCAATTCGGCGCCGAAGCTAAGTCGCGGATGACTGAACTGATCGCCAACCTGATCGAGGCGTACCGGATCAGCATCACCGAACTTTCTTGGATGAGCGCCGAGACCAAAACTCAAGCGCTCGCCAAGCTTGACGCTTTCACCCCGAAGATCGGTCACCCCGAATCGTTCAAGGATTATTCGGCGCTAGCAACTGACCCCACGGACGTTGTGGGCAATGCTCGCCGGGCTCAAGCGGTCGCGATGGATCGCGAATTGGCGAAAATCGGCCAGCCGATTGATCGCGACGAGTGGTACATGACCCCGCAGACGGTCAACGCCTACTACAACCCGACGATGAACGAAATCGTCTTCCCGGCCGCGATCTTGCAGCCGCCGTTCTTCGACGCGACAGCCGACGACGCGGTCAACTATGGCGCGATCGGTGCGGTGATCGGCCACGAGATCGGCCACGGTTTCGACGACCAAGGCTCGCACTTTGACGGTAGCGGCGCGCTACGCAACTGGTGGACCGACGAGGATCGCGAAGCGTTTGAGGCCTTGGCCGCAAAGGTGATCGCCCAATACGACGACCTCTCCCCCGAAGGAGCTGACGGCCAGAAGGTCAACGGTGCGCTCACCATCGGCGAGAACATCGGTGACCTTGGTGGCCTCGGCATCGCCTACCTTGCATTTGGCCTGGCCCAACAAGATCGGCCCGCCGAAACGATCGACGGTTTCACCGCAGACCAACGGTTCTTCCTGTCTTGGGCGACCGCCTGGCAGGGCAAGACTCGCCCGGCCGAGACGGTTCGGCGGTTGACGGTCGATCCACACTCGCCGCCTGAGTTCCGCTGCAATCAGGTCGTCCGCAACCTGGATGCCTTCTATGCCGCCTTCGCCGTTTCCGAGGGCGACGACCTCTGGCTAGACCCCGCAGACCGTGTCGCCATCTGGTCCTGAACCGACGACGGCCTGGCCAGCGCAACGCCGCACTGTTGGCACGCTCGCGCTAGTTCAGGTAGTCGGCGGAGTTGGCAACGGTGCCGGCCTTGCGGTTGGTGCGCTGCTAATCGAGGACGTCACTGGCTCGGCCGGTTGGTCCGGGTTGGCCGTGGTAGCGATGACCCTAGGCGCGGCCCTGTTCACTGTGCCGCTGTCAAACTTGGCACTGCGTCACGGCCGGCGACCGGCGTTGACCATGGGCTGGTTGGGCGGCTCCCTTGGCGCGACCGGCGTAGTCGTTGGCGCCGAACTCGCTTCGCTGCCGCTGCTTCTTTTCGGCTTCCTGCTGTTTGGCGCCAGCACGGCGGCGAACCTGCAGTCCAGATTCGCCGCCGCCGACCGCGCTCGACCCGAATCGGTAGGCCGATCCCTCTCACTGGTGGTTTGGGCGACGACTATCGGCTCAGTGGCCGGGCCGAATCTGACCGGTCCGGGCGCAGCGGTCGCCAACTTGTTGGACATCCGGGAACTGGCCGGCCCCCAGTTGTTTTCTGCCGCCTCGTTCGCGCTCGCTGGCGCGTTGACTTGGCTGCTGCTTCGACCCGACCCGCTCGAACCAGACGGCACCGGCTCGGCCACCAAACCGAAACTGCGCGATGCCCTGCCACATATTCGTGGGCGGGTGAGGTTGGCAATAGTTACTGTCGCGCTATCGCATGCGGTGATGGTGGCGGTGATGGCGCTGACCCCGGTACACATGTCCCATCACGGCTCTGACCTGAAGATCATTGGGCTGACGATCAGTTTGCACATTGCTGGCATGTTCGCCTTCTCGCCGTTATTTGGCTGGCTGGCCGATCGCTGGGGAGCCACCCCCACCATCCTTAGCGGCCAGGGGGTGCTCGTGGCCGCGTGCGCAATCGCGGGCAAGGCCGGCCACAACGAAGCTCAGATCACCTTCGGTCTATTCCTGCTTGGGATCGGCTGGTCAATGTCGGTGATCGCGGCGGCCGCAATGTTGACCAGCAGCGTCGACCACTCTGTTCGGCCGCTAGTTCAAGGTGTCAGCGACCTGTCGATGAACTTGGCCGGTGCCGCCGGCGGCCTGCTCGCTGGTGTGATTGTCGCGTGGTGGAGTTTTGGCGCCCTGACGTTTGTGGCGGCCCTGCTGGTGATTCCAGTCGTTGTTGGCCTGCTCAGTCAACGCGTCGGCCACGGCGGCCACCGAAACGGCTGAGTTGGCAAGTGCAGCGGCTCGGCCTCTGCACGGTTCCAGCTTGATTCCTCGCCGGTTCGGCGACCTTCAAACCGGGCGTGAGCATGCCACGGAGGCTCGGAGCGGTTGAAAAACCCCTTTCGGCGCGTACGCCACTGACTGAATCCGCCCTCGACAACGGTGAGTACAGTCGCCTCGACGTAGTCGACTACCTCGGGTACCGAATCATCACAGGCATCACAGCCGCAGTCGGGCCAGAGTTCGCTAAATCCCCAACCCGCTGTCGTCTCCACTCCCGGGATCTCGCCCGTGAGCCACCCGAAACTAAGTGGAGCGCCAACTGCTGGCGTCAGCGTAGTCACGCCGTCGACGTCGGCCCGGCCGACCTCAAAGCTGCTTTCTAGATAGGTGATCAGGGCCTTCGCCACCTGTACAACCGGCGCGAACCTTTCGGGATGTGCACATTCGCCGTAGGTCGACTCCGCTGGCTCGCGGTCGACCGACCAATAGACCTGCCCGTAAGGAATCGGCTCGCCCTGCTTGTCCAGCCACTGGCCGTAATCGAGCGTTGGCCGGACATAAGTCGCCATGTCCCCAATCCTCGCAGATAGAGACACCTGAGTGGAAAAACGAGCGGCCTGCCACTGATCCAGTGGCAGGCCGCTTGCTTTTACTTTGACGCTGTGCGAATCAGTTCATCGCACCCGGATGTTGATCGTGGTCGATTTCGACGCGGCCGTCTGCGCAGATCCGACATAGATGGCGCGGATCTTCGCGTTGCCCTTCTTCGACAGTCGGACTTTCGCGCTGGCCTTGCCGCCGCTAAGCGAGACCGTCTTCAAGACTCGTTTGCCTTGAACGAACTGGATCTTGCCGGTCGGCTGGTGCCCAACCGCGGTGACGTTTGCGGTCAGTGTGACCTTCTTGCCGGCCTTGACCTTCTTGGCCGAGGACTTGATCGTCGACTTGCTGGCCGCCTTGACGACGTCAACGCTGACCACCGAACTAGTCGACTCTGCCGCTAGTGCGCCGCCGGTGAACTTGGCCGTCAACGCGTGGCGGCCCACCGCGAGTTGCGGCAGCTTGATGGTCGCCTTCGAGCCGGTGACCTGTGCCGAGGCCAGCACCTTGGTTCCGGCAAGGAGTTCAACGGTGCCAGCGGTCGCACCCGAAACCGTGACGGTTGCGGTGGCGTTGCCGGCGAACGGAACCTTCGAGCCCGACAGGCTCAATTCGGTGGTCGTGGCCAACTCTTGGCTGAAGGCCTTCGCGGCCGTGCCCATCCGCAAGAACACCGTCTCACCGGTAGCGTCCTTGAGTCCGTCGTTGTCGGTGACGCCGTAAAGCTTGCCATCGGTGGAGATCGTGAAGCCTTCGAGCTTCTCTTGCGTCCAGCCATTGGTGGCCTTGAGTTGCGGCAGGACGTCGATCGCTAGTTTCTTGGTCAGGATCGGCAGTTCACTCGTCGACGGATCGGTGACTTTGCCATCGGCGGTCGGCACCGAGACCGTGTAGATCCGCTTGTTGCGGGCGGCCGGACCGTTGAGCTTGTCGCGCTCGATGACCACGAAAGTGTGGTCGTTGATCGCGGTGATCTCCGAAAGGCCAACCCAGTCGCCCGAACCGCGCTGCGGCGCCTGCAACTGGTAGCCGTACCAGTGGAACTTCTGATCGTTCACGTCGTAGCGACCGATGCGGGTGATGTTTTCGCCCTCGAAGTCCTCCAAGGTCGACAGGTTCGACCACAGCGGACGCTGCATCACGAACCAGACGTGCTCGCCACCGGCGTCGGTGGTAGCCGTCACGCCTTCAAGGCCCCAGTTCTTTACCTTGGCGGCAATGTCGGCCGGCAAGGTGACTCGCTCCTGGATTGCGCCCGCGTCATCGGTGCGAACTAGCACGTTCTTGTCGCCGGTCGCGCCCTCAGAAGCCAGCCAGAAGCCGCCCTGTGGCCGCTTGAAGACGCCTTCGATGTCTAGCGGTGCCGATTCGCCATTTTCGGTGACCGGCAGTTCGGCGGTGATCCGGGCGGGCGTGGCTGAAACGTCCAGCTTGAACAGGGTGCCGTTCTTGACGACCGTGTCTGCGGCGGTCCACAAAGTGGTGGCGCTGCTCGGGTCGGCCGAAAGCGCACCGAGTGCCTGCCAGCCGATCGGCTTACCGTCGACTTCGTCTGCTTCAATTGCGGTCGGCTGGGCCTGGCCGGGCTTGAACTCGTAGAGGCCGACGGAGGCCCGTACGCCCTTTGCGGCGTCATCGGTTTCGCTCGAAACGGCAAACAGTCCGCGCTCAGGAATCGCTAGCAGGCCTTCGGGTCCGTTCGTGGCGGGCATGATCTGGATGAACTTCGGCGCGGCCGGGTTCGAAACCTCGTAGACGGCGATGAAGTTGCTGCGCTCAGAGCCGACGAAAACGTAGGGCCTGCCGTCGAACTCGGCAAAGGTCAGGCCCTCTGGCTCTGAACCCTTCTTGGCTGCCCGGTCGTCGTTGTAGAGACCGTGCTTGATCGCCAGACGCTCGAAGGTGTTGCCAGCGTCCCAGACGACTGCGCCGTTCGCGTCGAAAATGGTCCAGCCGCGGCTTCCGCCCTTCCAGTCACCCTCGTTCGCGGTGGCCAGGTGGGTGTCGTTGACCCATGCAATCGAGTCTGGTTCGCGCGGCACCGCCGACAGGCTGTCGACCGGGTCGATGATGCCGTCCTTCTTGGCGTCGATGCCGGTCAGGTCGACCGAGCCGGCACTGAAAACCTTGTCGATCGCGCCGGTCGCAGTGTCGATCAGGACAATGCCGTTGTTCTCCTGGAGAGTCAGCGCCAACTTGCCGGCGCTGTTGATGGTGACGTATTCGGGTTCTGGGTCAGTCGGCGAATCTATGCCGGCCGCAACCATCGACGGCAATGCCGAACCGTCGGAGTTGACCAGATCCACGCGGCGCAGATTCCAGCCCGCCGGGTTGGCTCCTTCGAGGTCGAGCAGCTGGACGAAGCCGGCAGGCGCCTGCGGCAAGTCGCCCTTCTTGAGTCCGGCCGGTTTGAACTCTTCGTCACGCTGGTTCTCTATCGCGATCGCGGCAACCTTGTTCTTGACGCTCACGGCGATCGAGTCGGGCTGACCCTGCAGGTCGAGGCTGCGAACTCGGACCCCGTCGTTGATCCGCACGATGTCGAGGCGGCCGCTGGGGTTGGTGAAACTAGTCGACGTGTCGACCACGACTAGGACGTACTTGCCAACGACGGCGACCGAGGTGGGCTCGTCATGCTCGGCTCCCAGGGAGGCGAGCGAAAGCGAACCAGCACCCTTCGGGTCGGCCGGGTCGCTGATGTCTAGGAAGCCGATCCGCTTGCCAAGTGCGTCGGTGTAGATCAGCGTTTTGCCGTCTTCAGACACCGTCGAGATCTCCGCAACGGTCGGGTCCGACGCTGGAACTCCAGCAGGAGCATTTTTGAAGACCGGGAAGGTCGAGACGCGGTGGAAGGACTTTGCCTCCTCGGCCGCGGTGGCCGTAGCGGTGAAGGCCGCCGGTAACGCGGTTGCGAGGACTGCAACCGAGGTGGCAATTCGAATCGTGCGAGACATGACGCTCCTGAGTCGGTGGATGATCCGACCTGAGAGTGTCTGAGTCTGGGCAACTCTTCGAGTACGAACAGTGAACGCCACGTGACTAACGCGGCAACTCTTGGCGTTCGCCGCCAACTAGACCAACTGCACACCTTTGGTTGTCGCCACTGGCACTGCTTCGAGTTCGGTGGCAATCTCGATGACCCATTTGGCCACTTCTGGCTCGGGCAGGATCGAGTCCGGTCGATACAGCACCCGGTTTGGCTGGCTGCACCTTTCGATCCCACGACCGATGATGCTCTCTTGGAACATCGGGTCGTAGGCGACCAGAATCGGCACGACCACGAGGTGGTCAGCCTTTGGCAGCACCGACTCGATCGCGTCGATCGTGGGTTGGCGGCTGTACTCAACCAGATGCCCACACCAGGCGTGGACCGAAGCCTGAAAACCGATCACCTTTTCGGTGTGCTGACGAATGCTCTCGAAGAACTTGTCCCACTGTTCGATGAAGTCTGCGCTGCCATACCCGACCAAAACCAGCGCTTTGCTCGCTGCCGGATCGATTTGGTTTTCGGTGAGCAGTGCGTTGACCCGCCGGACAGTGTTTCGTTGCACCAGCCCGGAGAAGTCCAGCAGTGGTGCGAACACGAGATTTGCTTGCGGGGCGTAGACCTCGATTTTTTCCTTTGCCAGTTCAGCGAGTTTTTCTGCATCCTGGCTTTGGCCGCAAATCACCGGGATGTCGTCATAACTGTGGTCACTAATCGTCAACAGCAGCGGCACGATGATTACCCGGTCGATCTGCTCGGCGTCCAAGGCCCGCAATTGGCTGGCGATCGAAGGTTCGGTGTACTCCATGAAGGCGGTGCGCACTTGAACGACCGAATCAAGTTCAAGCAGTTCGGCGGCAACCTGATCGTGCAGGTCAAGCAACAGCGAACGCCACGCCGTTGATCGCGACCCGTGATTCACCAGCAGGATCGCGGTTCGCGGCCCCGAAGTTTCTCGCTCGTTTCGCGATACGGCCCGGGTGATCTCCTCGCCACCACCGTCGTTACGTTCGCGATTGACGTGGTGCGGGCAGCCAGTTGGCTTGGTCGACGACGTTTCGCTCATCAGGTTCTGCCTCCAGTTCGGGAAATTCACCCCGTATAGACAATGAGGCAAGCCTAACCTCAGAGTGGGTCAGCGAACTGACAACTTGTCTGGAACTGGCCGTCGTCCCGGTACTGGCAGGATTGCCCCATGCTGACGTCGATCCACCGCTACTTGGTCAAGTCATGCCAAGGGGAATCACTCGATACCGCGACGGTTGAGCCGTGGGGGTTGGCTGGTGATCGACGGTGGATGGTTTGTGAACCCGACGGCAAGTTCGTTACCGCTAGGACCGACCACCGGTTGCTGACGATCACTCCCACGCTGACTGCTGCTGGCCTGCGGCTTGGCGCTCCAGGCTTTGAGTCGGTCGAGGTGGCCACGCCAACGCCCGAGAACCAAGTACCCGTGCAGATTTGGAAATCAGAAATCACTGCGGCCGCCACCGTCGAAGCTAATGATTGGCTAGCCGAGGTGCTCGGGCGGAAAGTCCAGCTGCTCTACCTCGACGACCCGACCCGCCGCCAGACTGATCCGGCCTTTTCTGAGCCAGGTGACCGGGTGAGTTTCGCTGACGGCTATCCCCTGCTGTTGACCACCGAAGGGTCGCTTGCGGCGCTAAATGAGGCGATCACCGCGTACGACGATTCGGCAGCCACGATCGAGATGAGTCGTTTTCGGCCCAGCGTGGTCGTCTCGGACACGGTCGCTTGGGCCGAAGATGACTGGCGGCGAGTTCGCCTCGGCGACGCAACGTTTCGCGCGGTCAAGGGTTGTGCTCGCTGCGTGATGACGACGTTGACGCCCGATTTCGCCACCGGGGAGGTGACCGGGTCGAAGGAGCCGACTCGCACGCTGGCGAAACTGCGGCGGTTTGATTCGGGCGTCTGGTTCGGGGTCAACCTGATCCCCGAAACCGCTGGCGCCACGATCAGCGTCGGCGACGAGTTCGAAGTGCTTGAGTCTGTGCCTCCAGGAAACGGGCCGCTGCGCGGTTGAGCGCCTCAGCGGTATCGCCCCAGCGGTATCGCCTCAGCGGAAGGCCGACTCGCCAGTCAAGGCTTTGCCGATGACGAGTTGGTGGACTTCGCTGGTGCCCTCATAGGTCAACACTGACTCAAGGTTGTTCGCATGTCGCATCATCGGGAACTCGAGGGTGATCCCGGCCGCGCCCATGATCGTTCGACAACTGCGAGCGATCTCGATTGCCTCGCGCACGTTGTTGAGTTTGCCGATGCTGATTTGTTCAGCGGTGATCTCATGCGCGTCCTTGAGCCGGCCAAGGTGCAGCGCCAACAGCATGCCTTTGCCAAGTTCGAGGGTCATGTCGGCGAGTTTGGCCTGAGTTAGCTGATAGGAGGCCAGCGGCTTGTCGAAAATCTGTCGATCCGTGGCGTAGGCGATGGTCGTCTCCAGACAGTCGCGGGCCGCGCCGAGCGAACCGAAAATGATGCCAAATCGCGCTTCGGTCAAACAGGTCAACGGCCCGCTCAGTCCCGCCGCGCCCGGCAGCATCGCCGAGGCCGGCAGGCGAACCTCGTCAAGCACCAGTTCGCTGGTGACCGAGGCTCGCAGGCTCAACTTCCGGGTGATCTTGGGCGCGCAAAAGCCCGGAGTGTTAGTCGGCACCACAAAGCCGCGGATGTCCCTGGCCGTTTCGCCGGTTTGCGCCCAAACCACGGCCACGTCGGCGACCGAGCCGTTCGTGATCCACATTTTGTTTCCGGTCAGGATCCAGTCGTCGCCGTCTCGCCTAGCCCGAGTCCTCATCCCGGCCGGGTTGGAGCCGAAGTCTGGTTCGGTCAACCCGAAGCAACCGATCGCAGTGCCGGCGGCCATCGCCGGCAACCACGTCTGCTTCTGTTCCTCACTGCCCCAGTGGTGGATCGCAAACATAGCCAACGACCCTTGCACCGAGATCAGCGACCGCAGCCCCGAATCGCCGGCCTCCATCTCCAGACAGGCCAGCCCGTAGGCGGTAGCCGACGTGCCGGCGCAGCCGTAACCGTCAAGGTGCATCCCCAACAGACCCAGTCGGCCCAGTTGAGGGGCCAACTCCTTGACTGGGACCTCGCCGGACTCGTACCAACCGGCGAGGTGCGGCTTGAGCTCGGCCTCGACGAATCGGCGAACCGTCGCCGCAATCGCGCGATCCTCGGAGCTGACAAACGAATCAAGGGCGAACAGGTCAAGCGGTGCGATAGCCATTTGCCCAAGATATGCCCACCACCCACGCTAGTGAAAAACTTTTCGGCCAGTGGCCCCCGATGCGCCTTCGACTTGGCCCCGGTAGGTGACAGACGACTGGCCTAGTGCGAGCCTTGAGGCGAAGTCACCCGTCGTCAGGAGCAGTCATGCGAACAGTCAAAGCCGTCGGCGCCGTCAACGCCACCGACCAGTTGGTGCCGCTCACGATCCAGCGGCGCGAGGTCGGCGAGCACGACGTTCAGATCGAAATCGACTACGCCGGAATCTGCCATTCCGACATTCATACGATCCGCGGCGACTGGGGCGACATCGCCTACCCGCAGGTTGTCGGCCACGAAATCGTCGGCCGGGTTTCCGCCATTGGCAGCGCCGTCACCAAACATCAGGTCGGTGACTTGGTCGGGGTGGGTTGCCAGTCGAACTCGTGTCGCACCTGCGCCCAGTGCCGCAACGGCCAAGACCAGTACTGCCTAAACGGCAACACCCAGACCTACGCTGGCAAAGACGTCGACGGCACGATCACTCAAGGCGGCTACAGTCAAGCCACCGTGGTCAACGAGGACTTCGTCTTGACCCTGCCAGCCGGCCTAGACCCGGCCAAGGCCGCTCCCCTGCTGTGCGCCGGCATCACCTTGTACTCGCCACTGCGCCACTGGCAGGCCGGGCCCGGCAGTCGCGTGGCGATCGTCGGCTTGGGCGGACTCGGGCACATGGGGGTCAAGATCGCCAACGCCCTCGGCGCTGAAGTGACAGTGATTTCGCGCGGCACCAAGAAGCAGGACGACGCGTTGGCGCTTGGGGCGCACCACTACCTCGACTCGACGGACTCGCAAGCATTTCGCGGCGCCGCCGGTTCGTTCGACCTAATCATCAACACCGTTTCGGCCTCGCTGAAGATCTCGTCCTATCTGCGTCTGCTCGACGTGGCCGGCGTCTTGGTGAACGTGGGCGCACCTCCTGAGCCGTTCAGTGTTCCGGCGTTCTCGCTGATCTCGGGCCGACGCTCGTTGGCCGGCTCGACCACCGGCGGCATTCCCGAAACTCAAGAAATGCTCGAGTTTTGCGCCGAGCACTCGATCCACCCCGAAACCGAACTGGTTTCGGCCGACGGAATCAACGAGGCATGGGAGCGAGTACTCGCCGCCGACGTGCGCTACCGCTTCGTGATCGATACCAGCACGCTCTAGTCGGCCGCGATCCTCGGGGCTGCCAAACGAATCAAGGGCGAACAGGTCAAGCTGCGCTGCGGTCTTGAATCCAAAGGGAACAGCGCGAGATTGAACGCCCTTTTGATTAACATTTCACTGCCTTCCATTTCCAGAGCGCTCCGGCGCCGCCTAAGAAGTGCAATTCAAGACACTTCTCATTCTTAGCCGCGGACTTCGCAGTTTCGGCAATCGAGCTGCCCGCCACTGCGGTTATTGCAGGACTGGCCGGCGGCGCGCAATGACCGCGGCGACTACGAGGTTTACGAGCACATACCCACCGGCGATCAGCAAGTATCGAGAGCGAACGGCATCTCGACAGGCATACTTGTCTACTTCAATGCCCTCCGCTTGAAGCTCGCGTACTGTCATATCATCGAATTCGACCTGATTGACATCTCCAGGGCTTGCGCTCTGAATACAGGTGACACCATCGACCGACTGCGGAAGCCACGAGACCGCCAGGCCGGCAACTGTGGTCAAGCCAAATACGGCCACTGCAACCAGGGCACTGATGCCCGAGCGACTACCACGAGACCAGGCAACTGCCAGAACAATCGCAACAGCGACGACCAATACCCAGATGAAGGCCCAAGAGCCCAGCAGTTCCCACATTCGCTTGCCCCCACCGAGTAGTCCGGCCAAAATTGCGAGAAGGCGATGTGATCTTCACATCGCCTTTGTTTGGTGGAGCATAGGAGATTCGAACTCCTGACCTCTTCCATGCCATGGAAGCGCGCTACCAACTGCGCCAATGCCCCTTAGAACCAGAACGATATTACCCGGTCGGTGACCGTTCACCCAAACCGGGTCGCTGGAATCGATCAGCGCTCACGAAGAAATCTTGAAAAAGTGGGCACTCACTATTTACTTCGAACATTTGTTCGACTAGGGTGGGGTTATGAATTCCGATCCGCGGCTCGCCGAATCGTGGCTTAGTGGCGCCCCCGAGTCGCTTGACGCGGTGCGGGCCGCGGATCTGGATTCCCTTTCTGCCGACGAGTTGGTTCGGTTTGCCGCTCACGGTCAGGCGATCGTTCGAGCGGCTCAAGCGATGTGCCTCGCGTTGACTTCGGCGGGAGCTCGTAAGGATGCCCACAAGGCTGCCGGGGCGGGGTCGATGGCGTCGCTGGTTGCCGCGGAGGCTGGGCTTTCTCGTCGGGGCGCGGCGAAGCATCTGAAGCTTGCTGCGCAACTCGATGAGGCGCCAGTGTTGGCCGAGCAACTGTCGAAGCCGGGGATGAGTACCGACAAGGCTGCCGTCGTTGCGAAGGCACTCGACGACCTGCCGATTGATTTGACTGCCGCTGAGCGATCCGCGATTGAGACTGATTTGGCTGAGGCCGCACCACAGATGCTGCTCGAGCAGCTCCAGCACAAGGCCCGCCGTGCTGTTGAGGTCGTGGACCGTGACCGGGCCGACCGGATCGAAAACCAAGAACTGGTTCGCCAAGAAGAGTCCGCAGTCCAGGCGGCCGAGTTCTGGATGACCCGCCCTGACGAGGCCGGTATGGTCAAAGGCGGGTTCACATTGGACGCGTTGACCGCCGACATGCTCCGGTCTGCGTTAGAAGCGAAAACCAGTCCACGGCGACGCAACTCAGTGCTCGATACCGATACTGGTGAACTGACTTTCGAAGACGCGACCCTCGACGATCGTCCGTCTTATAAAGAGCGGGCCGGGAACGCGTTCGCTGACCTGCTGCGTCACCTGCCTACCGGCGAGTTCGGCAACCACGGCGGCGTAGCAGCCACCCTCATGATCACGGTTTCCGAAGACTCCCTACGTGGTCGCTGCGACCAAGCCGGAATTACTGAACACGGCACGAGAGTTTCAGCCGGGCAACTACGCCAACTCGCTTGTGGCGCGGGCGTCCTGCCCGCAGTGCTCGGCACCGAATCGCAAGTCCTAGACCTTGGGCGCACCCAGCGACTCCACTCACCAGCCCAACGACGAGCCTTGGCACATAGAGACCTAGGGTGCGCGTTCCCCGACTGTGACCGACCACCCGGCTGGACCGAAACCCACCACATCAGATCCTGGCTCCACCACGGCCCAACTGATTTGGACAACGGGGTCCTGCTCTGCGGCCACCACCACCGGCAGGTTCATCATTCGGGTTGGCGGATCGAACTCAACCAGCGGGACAAGAGACCAGACTTCTACCCACCCGGGAAACAGGCGCCAATCAGAAACACCAGATATCGACCGCTAGTCGCCTAACGCAGACGGCTGAAGCGCTCAGTCGCCCTCGGGCGGGGCCTCGTCGTCGGAAAGTACCGGTTCGGGCAGCGAACCAGAGTTCCACTCTGCGAGTCGCCACTGGGACCAATCTTCGTAGCGGGACTCCTCCAGCACCGACCAGTGACAGTTTGCCAAGCCACCGAACTGCTGCCACGACGATTCCGCGACACCTAAGAACGTCAACGCGCCGGTACGCAGGACCGCGCCATGGGCGACCACCACCAGCGTCGACTCGACCGGCGCCTCAGCCAAATATCCGCGCAGCGCCGCGGCAAACCGAGCCCCGGCCTGAGCATTGGACTCAGCGCCCTCAATCTGGCTCTGATCACCGTTCGCCCAAGCCTGCATCTGGGTCGGAAACCGCTCCCACGATTCGCGCCACGTCAGACCCTCACGAGCACCGAACGCCAACTCGCGAAAACGCTGATCGAACTCGACCTCAATACCCGTTCGCAGACCAAGAGCCCGCGCAGTGTCGGCCGCCCGAGAGAGATCAGAACTGACAATCCGGGCAGGTGCCAGCGAAGCCAGTCGCGCCGCCGCGTCGGCGGCCTGCTGGCGGCCGACCTCGTCAAGCGGAACATCGGTTTGCCCCTGCACCCGGCCGGCCACATTCCACTCAGTGCGACCGTGGCGCCACAAAATCACTCGCCGCCCAGGAAGCGCGCCCGGCTTCATGACAACTTCAAGTCAATTGCGGGGCAGTCGCTCCACAACCGCTCGAGTGCATAGAACGCCCGCTCCTCAGTGTGCTGAATGTGGACCACGATGTCGCCGTAATCCATCAGGATCCAACGCGAATCGCGCTCACCCTCACGCCGCAGCGTCTTCGCGCCCAACTTCAGCAAGGCGTCCTCGATCTCTTCCTTGACCGCCTTCATCTGCGGCTGAGAATTGGCCGAACACAACAAGAAAACGTCAGTGATCGCCAACTGGTCAGACACGTCGAACGCGATCAGATCGCTCGCCTGCTTCTCGGCGGCGGCAGCCGCAGCAGCCCGGACAAGTTCGAGTGCTCGATCGGTAGCAGTCACGCGGGATTCTCCTTTAGACGGTAAAGACCATGTTTGCCGATGTACTGGACGACCCCGTCAGGTACCAAATACCAGACCGGTTCGCCCGAAGCGACTCGCGATCGACAATCGGTAGAACTAATAGCAAGCGCCGGAATCTCCACCACCGTGATGCGGTCAGAGGGCAAACCGGCCAACAATTTTTCGTCCAGTTCGTGACCAGGACGGGTACAACTCACGAAATGGGCCAACTCAAAAAGTTCATCGTGGTCGCGCCACGAAAGGATCTGCGCCATCGCATCGGCGCCAGTGATGAAGTAAAGATCTGCGGCTGGGTTCTTGGCCGACAACTCACGCAGCGTGTCGATCGTGTACGTGAACCCCTCACGATCAATGTCGACTCGGCTCACGTTGAATCGCGGGTTCGCGGCCGTCGCGATAACCGACATCAAATAGCGGTCCTCAGCCGGCGAAACCTGTCGGTCTGCCTTCTGCCACGGCTGACCCGTGGGAACGAACAGCACCTCATCAAGGTCGAACCAAGACTGAACCTCGCTAGCAGCGACGAGGTGGCCATGGTGGATCGGGTCGAACGTCCCGCCCATCACGCCGATCCGACGACGGGTGCCAGTCATGCTCAGGTGTGCTCGCGACCCAATCCGAATAGCACGGTGATCAGCAGCAGCACCAACAGCACGCCAAGAGCGATACCGCCGATGACGAAGGGGTTGATGGCGGCTTCGCCAGTTTCGGCCACTTCTTCGGCGGCCAGCAGGAGATCAAGCATGGGCACAGGCTATCAGCGGCCGCTCAGCGAATTTGACCGGTTCCGGTGACTAAGTATGTAGTCGTCGTCATTTCAGTCAGCCCCATCGGCCCGCGGGCGTGAAGTTTCTGGGTGGAAATGCCGATCTCGGCACCGAAGCCGAACTCGCCACCATCAGTGAACCTCGTCGACGCGTTCACCATCACCGCCGCCGAATCGACGCCCATCGTGAACCTGCGAGCCGCCTCGATCGAGCCAGTCACAATCGCTTCGGTATGTCCCGAAGTGAACCGGCGAACGTGATCGATTGCCTCGTCGATCGAGTCGACCACCCTCGCCGAAATCTCGGCCGCCAAAAATTCGGTCGCGTAGTCGACTTCGGTAGCCGGCACGACTGCGTCGAACGCCGCGAACCTCTCGTCGCCGTGAATCAACACGCCCGCGTCGGAAAGGGCAGCCACCACCTGCGGCAAGAACTCATCGGCAATCGCCTGATGAACCAACAAAGACTCGGCCGCGTTGCAGACGCTGTTTCGTTGCGTCTTCGAGTTCATCACGATCGACAACGCCATCTGCAGGTCGGCGTCCTTATCGACATAAACGTGCACATTGCCGGTGCCGGTTTCGATCACCGGAACCGTCGACTGTTCCACGACCGTCTTGATCAGGCCCGCTCCCCCACGCGGAATCACCAAGTCAACCAGACCACGAGCCGTCATCAGATCAGTGGAGGTTGACCGATCGTCGGCGCTGATCGCCTGAATTACGTCCGCGGGCAAACCCACCGACTCGACCGCGGCGCGCATGATTTGGACGATCACCGCGTTCGACCGCCTGGCCGACCGCGAGCCACGCAACAGCGAAGAACTGCCCGCCTTCAAACAAATTGCCGCCGCATCGGCAGTGACATTCGGACGACCTTCATAAATCATTCCGATGACACCCATCGGCACTCGAATCTGCTGCAGTTGCAGCCCGTTCGGCAAAGTCGAACCGCGAACCACTTCACCGATCGGGTCGGGTAAGGCGGCGACGTCACGAACACCCTGGGCGAAGGCGGCCACCCGGTCGGCGTCCAGCGAAAGCCGATCGATCACGTTCTCGGGGGTGCCTTCGGCGCGCGCCTCGGCTACGTCCTCGGCGTTGGCGGCCACGATCTCGTCGGTGCCGGCAACGAGTGCCAGCGCCATCGCCTCCAGCGCGGCGTCCTTCTGCTTTCGGGTGGCCAAAGCCAACACGCGGGCGGCATCGCGGGCGCGCAGCGCCGCATCATGAACTTCAGTTCCCATGCCAGCGATTCTAGGAGGCGAAGCATCAGCGCCTGATCAGGCCTTCTTCACGACACTGGACTTGAGTTGCATCGGCCCGAACCCATCGACCTTGCAGTCGATGTCGTGGTCGCCCACCCCGTCGACCAAGCGAATGTTCTTGACCTTCGTACCGGACTTGATCGGCTTCGGCGCGCCCTTGACCGGCAGGTCCTTGACCACCACGACCGTGTCGCCGTCGGCGAGCAAATTGCCGACCGCGTCCTTGATCACCCGCGCGGTTTCGAAGTCGCCTCCTGCGTCGAACTCCTCAGCCGGTGACCACTCGTGCGCGCACTCAGGGCAGACCAGCAGCGTGCCCATCTCGTACACGTATTCGCTTTGGCATTTCGGGCACGGCGGCAATGAGTCAGTCATAGCTCGACCCTAAAGGCAACGGTCTGGGTTCGGCATCAGAATTCAGTCGGTGACCAAAACCACCAGATCGTCGCGGCCGATTACGGCGCGGCCGTGATCGTCGTCGAACTTTTCAACCAAGTCAGGAGTAGACAAACCCAGCATCCCTGGAAGTTCAGCACTGTCGAAGTTTGAAAGTCCACGCGCCACGATCTCGCCAGCCGGACCCACCACATCTACCGGGTCGCCGGCGACGAAATCGCCCTCGACTCCGGTGATGCCAGCAGCCAACAGAGAGGCTCCCCGATCAACCAAAGCGCGACGCGCGCCCGCATCGAGCACCAACCGGCCGCGAGTCTGGCTAGCGTGCGCCAACCACAACAACCGCGTCGCGCGGCGACGGCCCGTCGGCAGGAAAGTAGTGCCGACTGGTTTTTGCTCAGCCGCCTCGACCGCATGATCAGTCGAGGTTAGTCGAACTTTGATGCCGGCGGCAGTCGCGATTTTGGCGGCATCGATCTTCGTGACCATTCCGCCGGTACCAACTGCCGAACCGACCCGATCCACGTCGATGCCTTCAAGGTCTTTGGCCGACTCGACTAATTCGATAAGCCGCGAACCGGGCACGTCGGGGTGGCCGGTGTAAAGACCGTCAACATCTGACAACAGAATCAGTTCATCGGCGTGAACCAGATGCGCCACCAAGGCCGCCAGTCGGTCGTTGTCGCCGAAGCGAATCTCCGAGGTGGCGACCGTGTCGTTCTCGTTCACGACCGGGATCACGCCAAGTTCGAGCAACTTCGCAAACGTCTGATAGGCGTTGCGATAGTGGCCACGGCGAGTCACGTCATCGACAGTGAGCAGCACCTGCCCAACGATCAGTCCAGCCGCGGCGAATGCCTCCGAATAGTGCGCAATCAGAGCACGTTGGCCAACTGCTGCGGCCGCCTGCTGGGTTCGCAAGTCGTCCGGCCGCTGCGGCAGGCCCAAGGGGCCGAGCCCAGCGGCAATTGCGCCAGAACTAACCAGCACAACTTCGTCGCCGCGGGCCCGAATCGCGACCACTGCATCAACGACAGTTCCGATGCGGCCTGGATCTAGGTGGCCATCAGCAGTGGTGAGCGAGGACGAACCAACCTTGACTACGATCCGGCTCACTCGTCGACCTCGCCGTCGAACACCTCGTCCACACTCCAGGCGTCGGGGTCATCGGGCAGGATCTCGACACCACCGAAGATGAACGGTTCGGGAACTTCACCGCGGGCCCGCGTCTCGGCCGCAGCCAACTCCCACGCCCGACGCGCTGCAAGTAATTCTCGGCGCTCCTTGTTTGTCCGCCGGTCACTCTGGTCGATTCGCAGATCCTCGCCACGACGACCAAGCACTTCGGCGCCGGCGGTAATGGTCGGATCGAAGTCGAACATGACCGAATCTGCGGGGTCACCGATGACGACGTCGTCGCCAGCCTTAGCGCCCAACTTGAGCAGTTCGTCCTCGACGCCCAGCCGGTTGAGCCGGTCAGCCAAGAAGCCAACGGCCTCGTCGTTACTGAAGTCGGTCTGGCGAACCCATCGTGCTGGCTTTTCGCCGCGCACCTGCCATTGGCCGTCATGCTTAGTGATCGAGAACTCTTTGCCCGTTCCGGCCGGCGCCGGCGGGCGGAGCACGATTCGAGTGGTTTCACGATCTGGTTCAGCGGCCCGGCGCGCGGCCACAATTTCGGCCATCGCGAACGAGAGCTCCTTCAGACCAGCGTGACTGGCTGCCGAAACCTCAAACACTTTGTAGCCGCGCTCGGTGAGTTCGTCACGCACGAACTCGGCAATCTGGGCCGCGTCGGGCACGTCCGTTTTGTTCAGCGCCACCAGCCGGGGCCGGTCCGTCAGATCCGTACCGGTCAGTTCGCCGTAGCGGGCCAACTCGTTCTCGATCACGTCCAGATCTGAGATCGGATCGCGGCCAGGCTCGACCGTCGCACAGTCGATAACCTGAACGAGCGCTGCACACCGTTCGATGTGGCGCAGGAAGTCGTGACCGAGGCCTTTGCCTTCGCTGGCGCCCTCGATCAACCCGGGCACGTCGGCGACGGTGAAAGTGATGTCACCGGCGCGCACCACGCCCAAGTTCGGCACGAGCGTCGTGAACGGATAGTCCGCGATCTTGGGCCGGGCGCGCGAAAGCGCCGCGATCAGACTCGATTTGCCCGCCGACGGGAAACCGATCAGGCCAATATCGGCCACAACCTTCAGTTCAAGGGTGACCGTCAGGTCCTCGCCGGGTTCGCCCTTTAGGGCGAAACCGGGGGCCTTGCGCTTGCTCGACGCCAGCGCTGCGTTGCCTAGACCGCCGCGTCCGCCAGCGGCGATAACAAGTTCGAGTCCCGGGCCGACCAGGTCGGCCAAGACTTCGCCGTCTTCGCCGCGGACGACAGTTCCGTCAGGCACTCGCAGTACTAGGTCTTCGCCGTTCGCGCCGTTCCTATTGGAACCGGCGCCAGGCGCACCATTGGTCGCTTTGCGGTGTGGCTCGTGGTGAAAGTCGATCAGCGTGGTCACGTCGGCGGCAACGCGCAAAATGACGTCTCCGCCGTGCCCGCCGTTGCCACCGTCGGGGCCACCGAGTGGTTTGAACTTTTCGCGGTGCACCGAGGCGACTCCGTGCCCGCCGTTGCCGCCGGTGACGTGCAAAGTCACTTGATCGACAAAGCTGGGGATCGCCATTGCTGCTCCTTGTTCAAAAGCCCTGATAGAAAAGACAAAGGGCAGTCCGCATATTGCGGACCGCCCTTGTCAGGAAGTTTTACGCGTCACTGACCAGCCGGAACGATGTTCACGACACGACGACCACGCTTGGAGCCGAACTCAACTGCACCAGCAGCGAGCGCGAACAGCGTGTCGTCGCCGCCACGGCCAACGTTGGTTCCGGGGTGGAAGTGCGTGCCACGCTGGCGGACGATGATCTCGCCGGCGTTGACTTCTTGGCCACCAAAACGCTTCACGCCGAGGCGCTGGGAATTGGAATCGCGACCGTTCTTAGTAGAGGCTGCGCCCTTTTTATGTGCCATGTCTGGTGTCCCTTACTTCGAGATTCCGGTGATCTTGACCTGGGTGTACTTCTGACGGTGACCCTGGCGCTTCTTGTAGCCGGTCTTGTTCTTGTACTTCTGAATGATGATCTTGGGGCCCTTGGAAGCGCCGACGACCTCAGCCTCGACCTTGACCTTGGCTGCGTCAGCGCCAGCGGTGACCGCTTCGCCATCAACAAGCATCACGGCGGGGAGCTGGACGGTTTCGCCCTCGGCCGCCTGGAGTTGGTCGATGGTGATGACGTCGCCAACGGCCACCTTGGCCTGGCCGCCACCATTGCGCACGATTGCGTAAACCACGAGATTCCTCACTTCGAACTGCATTGCGTCAGACTCTGTTGAGTCAAAGAGATTCAGGGGCGCGCAGCGAAGGCGCACCGAGGGTCAATACTACTCGGCAGCACCTTCGTCGGTCAAAACGGGTGCCGGTTCGGCCGCCGAGTCGGCCACGGGTGCCGCCTCGGAGACTGACTCGGCCGGTGATTCTGGCTGCGATTGGGCAACTTCAACGGCGTCGGCCTCGGCAACGTCCGGTGTCGCTTGAGCTTCACCAAACGGCAGTTCGGCCGCGACCGGTGCGGGCGCTGGCGCCTCGACCTTGACCTCGTCCGTCTTGACGTCCTCGGCCTGATTCTGTCGCTGGCGTCCTTGGTTGCTGTTTGCGCCAGACTTCTGTTCGGCGTTGCCGCCCTTGCCTGCTCGACCGCCGCGACGTCCCCGACGTGGGCCTTCATCCTTCTTCGGCTCAACCGGCGCATCTTGGATCACCACGCCGCGGCCACTGCAAGCGTCACACTCGTGGCTGAACGACTCCAGCAGGCCAGTGCCGATCCGCTTGCGGGTCATCTGGACCAGGCCCAACGACGTCACTTCAGCCACCTGGTGGCGGGTGCGGTCACGGCCGAGGCACTCGACGAGTCGCCGCAAGACCAAATCTCGGTTGCTCTCCAGAACCATGTCGATGAAGTCGATGACGATGATTCCGCCGAGGTCGCGCAACCGAAGTTGACGAACGATCTCTTCAGCCGCCTCAAGGTTGTTCTTCGTGACCGTCTCTTCGAGGTTGCCACCGTTGCCGGTAAACCGACCAGTGTTGACGTCCACGACAACCATCGCCTCGGTGCGGTCTATCACCAGCGAGCCACCAGATGGCAGGTGAACCTTGCGGTCCAGCGCCTTGTGAATCTGCTCGTCGAGTCGGCGTGCGGCGAAGATATCGCCCTCGCCTTCCCAACGCTTGACCCGCTCAGCAAGATCTGGTGCCACGTGAGCGATGTAGCCCGAGACCATGTCCCAAACTTCGTCGCCTTGAACCGTCAACGAAGCGAAATCTTCGTTGAACAGGTCGCGAATGACCTTGATCATCACGTCTGGCTCGGCGTACAGCAGTTGCGGAGCCTTGCCACCGGTGACTTTGCTTTCGATGTCTTCCCAACGCGCGGTCAGCGCGGTGATGTCGCGCTGCAGTTGATCTTCGGTGGCACCCTCGGCTGCGGTACGAACGATCACGCCCGCGCTCTCTGGCAACGCATCCTTGAGTAGGCCCTTCAGCCGCGCCCGCTCGTTCTCGGGCAACTTACGACTGATGCCGTTGCTGCCGCCGCTTGGTACGTAAACCAAAAAGCGACCCGGCAGGCTGATCTGACTGGTGAGCCGTGCGCCCTTCTGGCCGATCGGGTCCTTCGAAACCTGAACCAGAATCGACTGGCCCGGGGTGAGCGCCTCTTCGATCTTTCGCTGCTTGCCGTTCTGGTAGTTGGACCAGTCGACTTCACCGGCGTAGATCACGGCGTTGCGACCAGCGCCAATATCAACGAATGCCGCTTCCATGCTCGGCAACACGTTCTGGACCTTGCCCAAATAGACGTTGCCGATCAGCGAGGTTTGCGATTCGCGGGCCACGTAGTGCTCAACCAAGACGCCGTCTTCGAGGACTGCGATCTGGGTGTAGTCGCCGTCGCTGTCGGAGCGCTGACGCACGACCATTTCGCGTTCGACCGATTCGCGACGCGCCAAGAATTCGGCTTCGCTGACGATCGGCGCACGACGACGGCCGGCCTCGCGACCTTCACGGCGACGCTGCTTCTTAGCTTCAAGGCGAGTCGAACCCGAAACACCGGTGATCTCGTCTTCGGCGGTGCGACCTTCGCGGACCTTGATAACAGTGTTGTCCGGGTCGTCTGGCGAACCTTCGGCGCCTTCACCCGCGCGAGCACGACGGCGCCGACGACGGGTGGAACCGCCGGCGGCCTGTTCGCCGTCTTCGTCTTCGGACTCTGCGTCGTTTTCGTCTGCAGAATCCTCGGCCTGCTCACCATCTTCGCCTTGGTCTTGGTCGCCTTTACGACGACGCCGTCCGCCACGGCGACGGCGACGACGCGGCTCCCCTGCTTCGCCACCTTCCTCGTCCGAAGCGGCCTCGTCAGCGGCGGCCTCATCGTCTTGACCTTCGACCGCCACTTCGGGTTCGGGCGCAACCTTCACCGGCTTGGGCAAGGCAGGCGCCAACTCTGCTGGAGGCGCCTGGAACATCGCGCCAACCGGCGGCAACTTCACCACGGCCTCAACTGCGGTGACGGTTTCCTCTTGATCTTCAGCTTCGGTCGGTTCAACAACCGGAGCTGAGAACAGAGCCGTCGCAGTCGGCGGCCCGGCCGGTCGACCCGCTGCTCGCCGCCGAGTACGCACGACCGTAGTGGACTTCGTCGTGGGTTCGACCTCAGTATCGGCAGTCGCTTCGATGCCTGTAGCCGGCGTAGCCGCTTCAGGGGTTTCTGGCGTTTCTTCGGTCGGCTCGGTCGTAGCGTCGTTCTGGTCGAGCATGTGCTCTCCTCGTGCCCGATGACGGCGAACCGACCATCGGACTGGTCAACGGTCCCGCAGGACCTCAAGTCTGTCTTCAGGACGCCGACTCGGCCTGTCACGCGGCGAAACTCCTGTCCCGCCGCGGTCAGCACCTGTCAGGGCGCGTCGCGGTCGGAGGCGAGAGGATCGCCGACCGATCCGGTCTGTTCATCCAGCGGCCCTTGGTTCGAGCGAGTCGCCAATGGCGCCTTCTCGATCGGCAGGCCGCACAAGTTTCGCAGTCCGGTAATCACGTCGTCCGGTCGTACCGACGGGGTGTCGTGGCGTACAACCAAGTCCAGTATCGCATACCCGTCTTCATCGGTCTCTTCTTCGACAGCGAGTCGGATAACTGCAGCTCGCGTATTGATGCTGCGAAGACCTCGCTTCATCATCCGCTCAACGATGACTTCTTCAAGGTCAAGGAACTTAGACACTGCCGACTTCGCGTCCTCAACTTGAACGTCTGGCAGTTGAATTCTCCAGTTGCTGGCTTGGAGCAGGTCCGCCAACGGTCCGCCGGGCGAAACCACCACGTCGATAACGTCCAAGCCTTCAGGAAGTGCATCGTTTAGTGCCTGCTGAACTTCAACTGGGTCCAAGGCCCGAGTCAAGCCGATCTCCAGAAACTCGGCTTCGCTGGCTGCGCCAGTAGGCGAGGCTCCCGCGTAGGAGATCTTCGGGTGCGGGGTGTAACCGGAGGAAAAACCGATCGGCAGGCCTGAACGCCTGATTGCTCGCTCGAATGCGCGTCCGAAGTCGCGATGGCTGGTGAACCGCATCCGGCCGCGCTTGGCATAGCGAATCCGCAGCTTCTGCACGATCGGCAACTGGGGATTTGGCGCCTCCGGGTTCGGCGTGCCTTCAAGCGTGGTGCTGCCGTCGTTCGTCACGACCTCAGCCTACGTTCTCGACCCGATGTCACGATCACACCACCGACAGCGGGATAAGTTCACGACCGGTCGGGCCAATCTGGATATCGAGGTCCATTTGGGGGCAGACGCCGCAGTCAAAGCACGGCGTCCAGCGGCAGTCCTCGACTTCGATCGCGCCGTCCGGGTCGATCGCTTCCTGCCAGTCTTGCCACAGCCATTCACGGTCTAGGCCAGAATCTAGGTGGTCCCACGGCAGCACCTCGTCTTCGAACCGCTCACGTGTGGTGAACCAGTCCAGGTCAACGCCCATCGGTTCGAGCACTTCGGCGGCCTTGGTGGCCCAACGGTCGTAGCTGAAATGCTCACTCCAGCCGTCGAAGCGGCCGCCGTCTCGCCAAACCGCTTCGATGACCGAACCGACTCGGCGGTCACCACGCGACAGCAAGCCTTCGACGATTCCGGGCTTGCCGTCGTGATACCTGAACCCGATTGCTCGGCCGTAGCGTTTATCGGCCTGGACCGATTCGCGAAGCTTGCGCAGCCGCGAGTCAGTCGTTTCGTGGTCAAGTTGGGCAGCCCACTGGAAGGGGGTGTGCGCCTTGGGCACAAAGCCGCCGATTGACACCGTGCAGCGGATATCGCGCTGGCCAGACACTTCGCGGCCCGTGTCAATTACTCGTTTAGCCAACTCACCGATCTGCAGCACGTCCTCATCAGTTTCGGTGGGCAGACCGCACATGAAATAAAGCTTCACTTGGCGCCAGCCGTGCGAGAACGCGGTGGCGACGGTACGGATCAGATCGTCTTCGCTGACCATCTTGTTGATCACCTTGCGCATCCGATCGCTGCCTCCCTCGGGCGCGAACGTGAGCCCCGAGCGGCGGCCGTTTCGGCTGAACTCGTTTGCCAAGGTGATGTTGAAGGCGTCCACTCGAGTCGACGGCAGCGACAGTGAAGTGTTCGTGCCTTCGTAACGGTCGCCGAGTTGTTTGGCGACTTCACCGATCTCTGAGTGGTCGGCGCTGGAGAGGCTGAGTAGCCCAACTTCGCTAAAGCCCGAGGCCCGCAGTCCGTTGTCGACCATCATCCCGATGGTGTCGATTGACCGTTCGCGCACGGGCCGGGTGATCATGCCGGCTTGGCAGAACCGGCAGCCACGCGTGCACCCTCGGAAAATTTCGACGCTGAACCGTTCGTGGACGGTTTCAGCCAGCGGCACGAGTGGCTTTTTCGGGTATGGCCACTTGTCCAGGTCCATCAGGGTGTGTTTGGCGACTGTCTCGGGAACTCCGGGGCGATTAGGCGTGATCGCTTCGATTTGGCCGTTCGCTAGGTAGGTGACGTCGTAGAACTTCGGCACGTAGACCCCACCGGAGGCGGCCAACCGAGCCAGCACCTCATCGCGGCCACCGGGTTTGCCTTCGGCCTTCCATTCACGCACGACTTCGCTGATTGCCAACACGACCTCTTCGCCGTCGCCGGCGACAGCCGCGTCGACAAAGTCGGCAATTGGTTCGGGATTGAAAGCACTGTGCCCGCCAGCGACGACAATCGGATCGTCTTCGGTGCGGTCTTTGGCATGCAGCGCAATCCCGGCAAGGTCTAGCGCCGTGAGCATGTTGGTGTAACCCAGTTCGGTCGAAAAGCTCAGCCCGAACAGGTCAAAGGAACGCACCGGCCGATGGCCGTCGACGGTGAACTGGGCGATGCCGTGCTCGCGCATGACCGCTTCCATATCGGCCATCACCGCGTAAGTGCGCTCGGCGAGGAACCCGTCGCGCTCGTTGAGCACTTCGTAGAGGATCTGGACGCCTTGGTTCGGCAGCCCAACTTCGTAGGCGTCCGGGTACATCAGGGCCCAACGCACGTCGGCGCTGTCCCAGTCTTTGACCGAGGAGTTCAGTTCGCCGCCGATGTACTGGATCGGTTTAGAAACCCCCGACAGCAACGGTTCAAGCCGGGGATAAAGAGAGTCAACGGGCATGGGGCAAGCCTACGCGGCAAGCCGCTGCCTGCCGAATTTCCGCATCTCTAAGCGGCTATTTGCTCACCGTCAGCAGGTGGGTTTTGCTCGTGGATGGCTCTAGAAGCTCGGTGCCGACGAACAACGCGGAAAGCTGGTGGGCCCCGCTTGCAAGGACTGGCAGCGAGACTACGATCTTCCCGCCGACCGCCTTGGCCAGGTTCACAGTCGTGATCGGTTTGGCCCCATCAAAGATCTGAACATCGCCCGTGGCCACGCCAACGCCTTGTGGCCCTAGGACCTGAATGGTCAGGCTCGCTTTCGCACCTTTGGCGACCGTTGCGGCCCCGGCGATCGCGGTGGTGGTCGCACCAGTGACTACCAATTTTTGGCTTGGCGCCGTCGACGACAATTGATAACGCGCGCCGACAAAACTCACCGACACCTGATGACTGCCTGGTGAGATTCCCGCGATATTGAGCGCCAGCGTTCCGTTCGTGGCGTTGGCCGCGGGCTGCGAAGCAACTACGACACCGTTGATCGTGGCCTTGATTTCTCCCGCTACTGGCGCCACCCCCCGCTTTGTCGCAACGTTGACCTTCACCACTGCGGCCTGCCCGGCGCGAACAGTTGGGGCCACCAAGGAAGCGGTCGTCAAAGTCGGCTCAACTGCGGCGATGGTTTGCACGGCCGCGTATGACCTCTTGACCGACTTGGATCCCCAATAGGTCGCGCTAATCCGATTGGCCCCTGGCGTTAGTGCGGGCAAAACTACGGTCACTTTTCCGCGATGTGCCTTCTTCAAGACTGGTGCCGCTACCCGTTTTCCGTTCACATAGACCGAAATTGCGTTTGTCGAGACTCTGCCATCTTGAGAAGCAACCGATAGGGAAATTCGCGGTCGCGACTCAGAGTCAACGTCGCCGGACGGTACGGCAATCGTTGTGATCGACGAGACTTTTTTGGGCGGCTTGGTGACCTTTAACTTCGCCGATTTGCTTGTTGCGGGCAGGACGGCGCTGCCACCGTCAAATACCGCCGAAATCCATTGCGTCCCACGCTTCATCTTGGGAATGGAGACGGTTGCGGACCCATTTGAGGCCTCGGTTAGGGCAACTCGCGCGACCGTGACCCCACCTCGGCGTATCCGCAAGGTGCCAACGGGAATGGCGGCCGAAGTCGTGGTGACCTTTGCGGTCACGGTGGCGTTCATTGCACTGCTGACAGATTTGGGTACGCCAATGGAGACCGCGGACTGTGCCAGCGGCGTGGGCGGGTCAACCGATTCGCCTAGATCCTTGAAATGGATGAAGCTCTCTGGATACCACTTGTCCGTCGAGAGCACTTTGTATCGACGGTAGGTCTTTGAGGTGTAACTGTCTTCGGACAAAACCATGTAGCCATCGCCGACTTCTTCTACGTAGGCGACGTGACTGGCGGCCTTGGACCACTGGGCAATCGACCCCTTCGCCGGACGTTGGTCAACGACGTACCCGAGTTTCGTGGCATTGGCTGCCCAGTCGCGCGCGTTGCCCATCAGGATTTTCGGTTCGGGGACTCCGGCGGCCTTCATTCGGTAGGCGGCGTAGTTGGTGCAGTTGTGCCCCGCGTACATCCGCCAATGCATGTTGTCCATCACTTTGGCGTAACCGGAGGTGTCGCAGGCGGCCACTTCGGTCTTGGTTTTCGCCGTGCAGATTAGGGTAAATGCACTCGCAGAGGTGGAGATGGGGACCAAAGCGGCCAGCACGAGAAAGCTCAGTAGTCCCATCAGTCCCAAACGACGCATGTCCGACAGCCTAGAGGAACGACACGCCGATGTGAACCTAAAGTCGAAGATTAAGGTTTGCTCATGCTAATGACACCCGTGTAACTTTCCTCGCCTTCAGGTGGCACTTCCAGCTCCGTCTTGAGCGCTAGGTTGCCCACCAGGTTGCGAGGACTGACCCCCTTGCGCAGTTCCATCTCCAGGCGACTGGCCCTGTTGGCCGGGCATAGCTGGCGGCTGGCCCTGCTGACCCTGCTGACCCTGCTGACCCTGCTGACCCTGCTGGCCCTGCTGACCCTGCTGACCCTGCTGACCCTGCTGACCCTGCTGACCCTGCTGACCCTGCA